>OLGY01000062.1_pt1 | contig 102698 bp, 94 predicted proteins | sample 1605951 | NCBI WGS metagenome assembly OLGY01 (sample SAMN03283280) | human gut metagenome | biome: human-associated habitat; material: feces | host: Homo sapiens | place: Peru | collected 2012
AAATTATTTCAATGCATTCAATATAGGAGTTGAAAATATGAGAACATACACCCAAAAAGAAAAGCAAGCGGTCATTGACCGTGTTATATCCGGTGAGCTGTTGACGCATATCCTCGCCGACACCGGCATACCCAAGAGTACATTTTACGGTTGGTTACGAGCTTACCGCGAGGAACAGGAAGCCGATAACCGAAGGACAGTCAGTATCCGCAATTTTCATTTGCTTGAAAACAAAGTCGCACGTTTGGAGAGCATTGTTGAAATTCTTAAATCTGCGCCCTGCACACCCAAGGCATCTTTGAGGCAAAGGCTATACGCTGCCGAACAGCTTTACGGCAAATACAATGTGCACGTGATCTGTGATGCTTTCGATATTCCCCGCGGAACATTTTATAACCACGTACTTCGCAACAAAAAGGATAACACGTGGTATGCGAAACGCCGTGAAGAATTACGGCTTCGTATCCAGGAAATCTTTGATGAAAGCAATCAAGTATTCGGTGCTGCTAAAATTGCGGCAGTTATGAAAAACGAAGGGTTCAAAATCAGCAACGAAATGGTGCGCACACTTATGCGTGATATGGGTTTGGTCAGTATACGGCAAAGTGCCAAGAAACTATACGAGGACGAGGGGCGTAAATATAAAAACCACCTTAACCAAGAGTTTGACACGTGAAGCTGAATGAAGTGTGGGTCAGCGACGTTACATATTTCAAGTACGGCGAAAATGCTTATTATATCTGCGTAATCATTGACCTGTTCTCGCGCATGGTCGTGGGATATAAGATCAGCAAGACCAACAGCACACAGCTTGTAAAATCAACCTTTCAAATTGCATATAAAGCACATCAGCCGGATTCAAGTTTGGTTTTCCATACCGACCGTGGCAGCAACTACCGATTCAAAACAATGAATGATTATATGCGGTCTCTGAACATCATACACTCCTTTTCACGTGCGCATGTGCCGTATGACAATTCCGTAATGGAATCGTTCTTTGCTTCTATGAAACGGGAGGAGTTATATCGCACCAAGTATCGCTCGGAATCAGACTTTCGAAGTGCAGTGGACAAGTACATGATTTTCTATAATACCAAACGCCCGCACAAGAATTGCAATACAAGACTCCCGAACAGAAAGAAGAATATGCCTTGAAACTGAAGGATTTCTGAGACACGTGCAGACAGACTAAAGGGTTCAAAAAGGTTTGTTTTTAATTTTCCGGATTGCCAAATCCGAGTTATTCGTTTTTTAGTCCGACTGACAAAAAGAAAATGCGACCTCGAAAAGCCGCATAAATACTGGATTTTATAATAAAAACACCATTGACTCCGAATTTAAGGGTTCAGATTTCAATGGTGTCTTTATATGGCGGAGAGCAAGGGATTCGAACCCTCGAACAGGTTATAGCCCGTTACACGATTTCCAATCGTGCTCCTTCGGCCAGCTCGGACAACTCTCCAAATATCTCACTTGATGTATTATACATTATTAAAATAAAAATTGCAAGAGTAAATATTTTGTGATATAATATTTTTATTAAAAACTTACGAGGTGTGATATGGAAAAGAAAAAATCAACTACAATTTTTATCATTTTTGCGGTAATTGTATTTATTGCGGCAACTGTTTCGTCGGTCATTGCGGCTAACGAGGGCAAGCAATGCAAGGCAGCCAATGCAGCTTATTCACTATATGTCAACGACACAAACATTGTTACAGGCAATGTATCTGCAAAGGCTGAATCGGCAAAGAAACAAGCTGACGAACACAAAACAAAGCTTATCAAATACTTTGCTGTTTCTCTCTTGCTTTACTTTGCGCTACTGATAATGCTGACATTGCTTTATATGACAAGATTAAAAGAAAGCAACGATAATAAACTTACCGAATAAAACAAAACTCCGATGCAATTTGCATCGGAGTAATTTTTTTATTTGATTAGATTGACGAAAGAAGCTTTGGAAGTCTTGCAAGTGTACCGCCAAGAGTCCAGAAGATTCTGCTGAAGCCGAGGAATGATGACTGATCATCATTAAGCATCATAAGAAGTCCCTTTGCCTGACCTTCGCTAAATGCACCCATAGACATCTGAACAAAGTTACGAATAGGAATCTGTGTAGCCATTGCGGCAAGCATTGCACCGTCACCGTTCTCTGCCGAGCCTAAACCGGACATAACTTTAGTGATGAACTTGCAAAGTCTGCCACCCCATCTTGTATGTCTTGCATCGTTGAGACAGCAATACTTGTCAATGCGCTTGTTCTTATCAATTTCAGGATTTGGAAGTTCTCCGTAAACTGCAGCGAAATCATTACGAGTAATGCCTGCAACGTTATTATAATATGCAGGAGCAGTCTCTCTGTAATCAGGAATTTCGCAAGCAGGAGCTTCTACATTAACGGTAGCGTTAAGCTTAATATCTCTTGATGAAGCACCAACAAGAATGTCAAACTCACCGCTTTCAACACACCAATCTGAAATATTTACATTATAGAAAGCAAATGCTCTCTTTGAAAGTGTAAGAGTAACCTCTTTTTCTTCCCCTGCATTAAGGAACACCTTAGTAAACGCTTTAAGTTCCTTCTTAGGACGGAAGATAGTTGACTCCTTGTCGCAAACATAAACCTGTGCAATTTCTGCACCGCCTACACTGCCTGTATTTTTAATCTTAAACGATACATCAACGCTGTCTGTATCCTTAATAGAGGAAGCAGAAAGCTTAATATCGCTATATTCAAATGTTGTATATGAAAGACCGTAACCGAACGGGAATACAACATCAATATCAGCGCTGTCATAATACCTGTAACCTATATAAACGCTTTCCTTATGTTCTGAAGTAACAGGACCGCCCGGATAATTACCAAATGTAGGGTTTACTTCAAATGATGTAGGATAAGTTTCTGAAGTCTTACCTGACGGATTTACCTTACCTGTAAGGAGGTTTGCAACAGCAGCACCGCCTGCCTGACCGCCGAGACCTGAGTTAAGAAGAGCCTTAACTTCACCGAGCCATGGCATAAGTACAACAGAACCGCCTGCAAGTACAACAACAGTATTCGGATTTGCAGCAGCAACATCAGAAACAAGCTTATTATGGTTAGGAGGCATATTGATGGTTTCTCTGTCGTAACCCTCGCCCTCGTAATCTTCAGTCAAGCCGACAAATACAACGGCAACATCGGCATTCTTAGCAGCCTTAACTGCTTCTGCAGTTAGCTCTGCCTCAGACATTCTTGTCTTTTGCTCCTTCTTAGAGCCTGCTGATTTATAGTAACCCTGTGCATAGGTAACATCAACGCCCAAGCCTACAAGCTCGTCATATGCGTTTGAAAGCATAGTAGGATTAATAACCGATGAGCCTGCACCCTGGAATCGAGGAGCCTTAGCCATCTCACCGATGACAGCGATTTTCTGTCCTGCTTGAAGAGGAAGAATGTTGTCCTCGTTCTTGAGAAGTACCATTGAGCCTTCTGCAATTCTCTGAGCAATCTTATGATGCTCTTTTTTGTCATATGTATGCTTCTGTGCAAGAGCAGGCTTTGACTTGAGAATAAGGTCAACAACTGCGTCTACCCTTTCATCAAGGATTGACTCATCAAGGGTTCCGTCCTGAACAGCCGCAATGATTTTCTTAGCGTTGAGTTTACCTGATGTAGGCATTTCAAGGTCAGTACCTGCCTTAACACCGTCAACTCTGTCTACTGAAGCACCCCAGTCAGTAACGATGAGACCCTCAAAGCCCCATTCTTTACGGAGAACCTGCTGTTGCATCCATTCGTTTTGTGAAGCATAAACGCCGTTTATTCTGTTATAGGAATTCATTACTGTCCACGGCTGTGCCTCTTTAACAGCAATTTCAAATGCAGGGAAATAAATCTCACGCATTGTACGCTCATCAATTACCTCATTAAGAACCATACGGAATGCTTCCTGTGAGTTACAAGCAAAGTGCTTCAATGATGTGCCTACACCCTTAGACTGAACACCGTTGATAACTGCTGCCGAGCATTTACCTGCAAGCAACGGATCCTCAGAAAAGTATTCAAAGTTTCTGCCGCAAGTAGGCGCACGCTTAATATTTGTGCCGGGACCGAGAATAACAGATACCTTTTCCTTGAGGCATTCCTCACCCATAGCAACGCCTTCCTCAAAAAGAAGATCCTCGTCCCATGAGCATGATGAAGTAGCTGCAGGTGGGAAGCAGGTAGTAGGAACAGAGTTACCGAGACCGATACCCGATGAAGACTTAGCCTCGCCCTCTTCAGGAACATAGTCCTTACCCTTTGCTTTACGCAAACCGTGAGGGCCGTCGGTAATGCAAATTCTTGGAAGTCCAAGCTCCTCAGATTCCTCCAAATGCCAATAATCATTACCGGAAACGAATGCGGCCTTTTGCTCAAGGCTCATTTTTCCGACGATTTCAGAGTGTTTCATATAGAACCCCTTTCTCTTATACATAAATTTACCCGTAAATTATACTATAAATTTACGGGCTTGTCACTACTTTTTATTAAATTTTATCAATAAAATTGTCAAATTTGCTTATCTGCCGTTTGCGTAGCTTCTGCAAACAAATTCGGCGCCGAGATTTTCAGCAATAATTCTTGACTTCTCTATATTCTCTTCACCGATAACATCAACAACGCTCATTCGTACTTTTTTGCAGTATTTTACGCATTCTTTGGTAAATTCAAGCATAGCGGGGAAAGCTTTTTTAGGGAACTTATTTCTCGTAACGGCATCATAAGAATCGCTGTCCGGGTCATTAAGCGATACTGAAACCACGTCAAACGCTTCGCCGATTTCCTTAGCCGTAGGTCTGCCGTTAATCAAATCGGAAAGACCGTTTGTGTTAATTCTAAGTTTAATTCCCGGCTTAACCTGACGCAGATATTCTGCAGTTTTCAGCAAATCGTCAAGTCTTTCGGTCGGCTCACCATATCCACAAAATACAACAGATTCAACATTACTAAAATCATATTCGTCAATCGCTTTTTTTATTTCATCCAATGTAGGCTCATTTCCGTGAAACCATAAATTTTCGGCGTCGCCGACAGAATCGCCCAACGAACGAATGCAGAAGGTACATCTACACGGACACTTATTAGTAATATTCATATAAACTCCGCCCTCAAGTGTATAAATTATATCAGCCATTTTATTACCTCCTTGATTTTTAACCACATATATTATATAATAACACTGTCTTTAATTATATGGGCAAAATCGCTATTTTTTTAGGGTACAGGAATATGAAAAAATATATTAAGGTGTACGAATACTACAAAAAGTTAATTGAAACAGGACAATTAAAACACGGCGACCGACTGCCATCAATCAGAACGGCAACCGAAATATTAAGCGTTAGCAAGACAACCGTTCAAAGTGCATATTTTGCATTACAGGCAGACGGTTATGTTATAGCAAGCGCAAAAAGCGGATATTATGTCACCGAGCGTAAGCCCGAAGCCGATATATCGGAGCATATCGAAAGCAAGGAAGCAAGCATTAAATATGATTTTAAGAGTGGTGACGCAGATGCGCAAAGCTTTGATATTAAACTGTGGCAAAGATATATAAAAAATGCGCTTAGGCAGGAAAACAGACTGTTCTCCTATGGTGATGTTCAGGGTGAACTTGACTTGAGAGAAACTCTGTCGGACTACATAAGAGCGAAGCGAAATGTAACCGCTTCCCCTGACAGGATTGTTGTTGGTGCAGGCGTTCAATGCCTACTGTCAATCCTTTGCTCGCTCATAAAAGAAAGAGGCACCGTTTCATTTCCTGACAGCAGTTTCGTTCAAGGAATGAGCTTATTTGAAAACTACGGATTTGAAGTACACACAAGATACAAAAACGCAAAAATAATCTATGTATCCCCTTCTCATATGACTTCATATGGAAATGTTATGCCGATGAAAAGAAGACTCGAACTGATTAAACACACAGAGTCTAACAACAGCCTTATTATTGAAGACGATTTCGACAGCGATTTTATGTATCAGACTAAACCCACACCGTCACTTTATGCACTTGCCGGAAGTGACAATGTTGTATACATGGGGTCATTCTCACGAGTTCTCGTACCCGGAATTCGTATAAGCTTTATGGTGCTTACCGAAGAGCTTGCATCTCTGTTTAACGACAACAAAAGTAAATTCGCACAAACCGCCAGCAAAACAGAACAAATAGCGCTTTGTCAATATATCCGTGACGGTCACATAAGCACGCAAATAAGAAAAGTCAGACGACATTACACAGCAAAGGCAGCTAAGCTTTACCAAATACTTTGTGAGCTTTTACCCGACGCTGACATTCAAATCAGTGAAAACGGATTGCAGGTAAAGATTGAAAGTGCATTTTCCTCAGACATAAGTGAGTTTGAAAAGCACTCAATGAGCGTAAATATTGTAGATTGCTGTAACGGCAGAATAAAACTGTATCTTACACCGTCAGCAGTAGATGATGAAGAAATAGCAAGCGGTGCAAAAACTCTTGCCGAAATACTAAAATAAAAACAGAAAATTTGTATTAATAGTACAAATATTGGGACACATCAATTTAGCGATATTGTAATTAAATCCTCTTTGTTTTACAATGCAAATGTAATCAAAAAACATTGAAAAAAGGAGATTTAATTATGAAAATCAAAGACATTATCAAAGGCTTAATCATTTCTGTTTCTGCAATTTCGGTTGGATATTTAGCAATCGCAATGCCGTTAAATTTATTTAACCTGCTCTCAAAGGACGGACAGAGAATTTTCTTTATTATAGAGATTAGCGTTTATTTAATTATCGGTTCAATATTTCTCGTTATCCAAGACAAGAAGGAGCAGCAAGCAAGAAAGCAAAAAATCCGTCACGAGGAAAGAAAAGCAAAAATAAGAGCCGTACAAACTGATTGGTACGACCTTGTGGCATAACTTTCCTATTTATGCACAACATAATAATTACTGCATTTCAATGCATAAAGCCCTGTTTCGGTATTGATTGAAACAGGGCTTTGATTTTATATAATTAGGCGATTTATTTTTTTACTGTCCGCCTCTCATTAAGGGATTCAATCCATAATCTCGGGCTGATTAATATAAGCATCGGGAAAAGTTCAAGTCTTCCTGCCAGCATATCAAACATCAACACAAACTTTGAAAGTGCCGAGAATTTTCCGAAATTATCGGTAGGTCCGACTAAACTCAAACCCGGTCCGATATTATTTATAGTTGCCGCAACAGCAGTAAAATTAGTTGTTAAATCAAAATTTTCTATTGAAATTATCAGCAGGCTGACAACGAAAATAAGAACAAACGAAACATAATAAACATTCGTAGCTCTTACAATTTCGTGGTCAACAGGCTTTCCGTCAAATGAAATTTTCTTAACGCTTCTTGGGTGCAGGTAAGAATGAAGCTCCTTGCCGATTGACTTTGAAACAATGACATATCTTGAAACCTTAATTCCGCCTCCCGTACTGCCTGCACACGCACCTATAAACATAAGCATTATAAGCACAGTCTTAGAAGTTGACGACCAAAGGTTAAAGTCAGCCGTTGAAAAGCCTGTGGTTGTGATAATTGACGCAACCTGAAACATAGACTGACAAAGAGCATCACCGACGGACGAACAAATCCTGACAACATCGGCAAATATTATACCTGTCGCAACAAGAATTATAATAAAGTACGCTTTTACTTCTTCCATTTTGAAAGCTTTATCTAATTTCTTTAGCAGTACAAAATAGTAGAAATTAAAATTAACTCCGAACAATATCATAAATATTGTTACAACCCATTGGATATATTGAGAATACCCGCCGATAGAATCGTTTTTGATTCCAAAACCACCTGTTCCGGCAGTTCCGAACGCAGTGGTAACCGCATCAAAAATCGGCATATCTCCGCAAAGCAAGAAAATAATTTCCATCACAGTCAAAGCCATATAAATGAAATACAATATTCTCGCCGTATATTTCATTTTAGGCACAAGCTTGCCCACAGACGGACCGGGGCTTTCCGACTTCATAAGATTGATGCTTGAACCGCCTGCCATCTGAACAACGGCAAGGAGAAAAACAAGGACACCCATACCGCCTATCCAATGTGTAAAGCTACGCCAAAATATAGCGGTATGCGACAAAACTTCAACATCAGATAATATGCTTGAACCTGTTGTGGTAAAACCTGAAATCGTTTCAAACAGAGCATCAACATAGCTTGGGATTTCTCCGCTGAAATAAAAAGGCATAGCACCGAAAACAGATAAAAAAAGCCAACTTAACGCCGTTGCTATACAACCCTCTTTAAGATAAAACAGGCTGCTGACAGGCTTTTTATACCCCAAAAAAAAGCCACACAAAAAAGTTACCGCCGAACAAGCAATATAAACTTTTCCAACGCTCTCGGAATATACTAACGAAACAAGACAAGGCAAAAGCAAAAGCCCCGCTTCAAGCATTAATACATAGCCGAGAATTCTTCTAATAATCGAAACATTCATAATTAAACCTATGCCAATATATCACTTATATCTCTAAATCCGATATGCGTACTTACAACCATAACATGGTCGCCCGGCAAAATATAATCCTGACCTGTCGGAATTATAATTTTACCCTGTCTTGAAATAAAGCTGATGAGCAAATTATCCTTTAATTTAAGCTTCATTAAAGGAACATTCGTGACCTTAGATTCCTTATCAATATTAAATTCGACAGCCTCTACCCTGTTGTCAAACATATGATAAAGCGTTTCAACATTACTGCCGACAGAAGCATTTTTCGCTCTTACATAAGCAATAATTGCTTCACTCGTGATATATCTCGGATAAATAACAGAGCCTAAATCGAGATTTCTGATAGCTTCCTGAAATGTAATTCTGTTAATCTTAGTAATAAGCTTTGCGTTAGATTGTTGTTGTGCTTTAAGCGCAAGCAAAATATTTTCCTCATCTGAACCTGTAAGCGGCACAAACGCTTCACATACACTAAAACCCTCTTCTATTAGTAAATCCTCGTCTGAGCCGTTACCGTTTATAATGATAGCATTAGAAAGTAAATTTGCAAGCTCATCACAGCGTTTTCTGTCCTTTTCAATGATTTTTACGGCAATTCCGTTACTGAGCAGAAGCTTGGACAAATAATACCCTGCGCCTCCGCCGCCGATAATCATTGCATTTTTAACCTTATTAGACTTAAATCCGATAAGCTTCAAGAAAGAGCCGACAGCTTTTGACGGTGCTACAAAAGACATTGCGTCACCCGTTTTTAGTTCAAAGTCACCTGACGGAATAAATATTTTATTATCTCTTTCAACAGCACAAACAAGCACATCATCAGTCATTTGTCCAAGCTGTGCAACAGTCATTGAATCAAGCATATTTCCTTGAGGTATTTTAATCTTAACAAGCTCCGCCTTACCGTGTGCAAATGAACTGACTTCAAGAGCAGTCGGCAAGCATAAAATACGGCTCATTTCCTTAGAAGCCTCGTATTCGGGATTTATTATCATAGCCAAACCGAGCTTTTCTCTTAAATAGTCAAGCTCGTGCGAATACTCGGGATTTCTTACTCGTGCAATAGTATCACAATCCGCAACCCTTGAGGCAAGTGTACAGCACAAAAGATTAAGTTCGTCATACTCGGTTACCGCAATCAAAAGGTCTGCCTCTTTTACGCCTGCTTCCTTTTGAACATTAAACGAGGCACCGTTACCAACAACGCCAAGTACATCATATTGATTTGTAACAGCACGAATTTTCTCCGCATCAAAATCTATAACGGTTATATCGTGATTTTCCTTTGAAAGCTGCTCTACTAAGGTTTGTCCTACGGTGCCACAGCCGACAACAATAATATTCAGACCTTCCTTCATATTAAATTTATCGGCAAACGCCTTGCGTGAAAAAAGCATATTCTACCTCATAACAATTAATGATATTTCTAATAATATAGCACCACATATAAAAACCAAGTTAATTTTTTACAAATGTCAAAAAAATCAAATTTTACTTTGTAGTTGAACCAAAGCCGCCATCACGAATTCCCTGTGTGTCATCATCAATGGTAACACCAAATTGCATAAAAATACCCTGAGAAAAGCCCTCACCTGTGCCTACACTTACGGTATGTCCGTCGTCATGAGCGTCGCAAGAAAGCTTAACCATAATATGGCCTTCATTTGATGAGTTGTAATAATCGGCATCAATTATTCCGACTGTATTATCGAGTTGTACTCTGTGCTTAAATCCGAGACCGGAGCGTGGGAAAATACAAAGTACCCAGCCGTCACTTATCTTTGACCTGATTCCGGTAGGAATGAGAGTTGATTCTCCCCTTTTTATCGTAATTTCCGATGGGGCATAAAAGTCATAACCTGCCGAGCCTGTTGTTGCTCTTTTCGGCAGTTTAATGCTGTCGTAAATTTCTTTTACATTTTTAGTTTCGGGGAAGCATTTAAGCCAATCCTTTTCAAACTGCTCAAAACTTACCTTTTCAAACTGTGCTATTTTATTCATAATATATCCTCACCATTTTCTGTTATTTACATCGGGGCAATTGTTACTTTTTATTCTCGCTCTGACCTCAACATAGCATCCGCATTTTCTGCACATTCCCGAAATAAGATAATCGCATCTTTTACAAAATGAAATTCTGTTCAAAAATGTATCGTTATCCGCTTTTATATCCTGCGGCAAAGTATTTATGTAAGCCTCAATCTCACCTGAAGTAACCTTTTCGCCGGCTTCATACAACAGACATTTTTTGCATTCATTACTCATTATTTGTTAATTACGAATTTAACTACGGAACACGCAGGAATTACTGCTGTAAAGCCATCCTTTAATTTTTTATAATCAATAAACTCAACAGTCTTAACTTTATTTTGATTTACAAAATCATTCTTATCGTGACATTCTCCGCTGATGATTTCGGCATAAATCGAATCAACTCTTGTATCAGCGATTTGACATTTAATCTTAGCAGATTTAACCGAAGAAGTATTTGTAATCGTTGAATAAATCGTACCGTTTTCATCGGTTGATGCAGATTCAATAAACTGCGGAAATTGTTTATTCCCATCGTTATTGGACTTGATAACATCGCTTGTGATATATGAACCGATTAGAGTATTGTTTTGGTGTTCTTTATACATCTTAAAAACATAATAGGTCGGAGTCTTAACCATCTTTTCGCCGTCGGTAAGAATAACGGATTGCAGAACATTTACCGTTTGCGCTATATTTGCCATAATAATTTTATCGGCGTGCTTATTAAAAATATTAAGCGTTAAAGCGGCAACTATTGCATCTCTCATTGTGCTTTGCTGATACAAAAATCCCGGATTCGTTCCCGGTTCCACATCGTACCATGTTCCCCACTCGTCAACAATCAGTTTAAGATTTCCGTTTGGCTGAACACTTTGCATCATTGCAAGATGATTTTTAATCAGTTCATCAATATAATATGCCTTGCAAATCGTGGAGTTATATTCGTTTTTATCAAACACCGTTGCAGAACCTTTATGATCCCATTTGCCCGTAGGCAAGGTGTAATAATGAAGTGACAAAGCGTCTGCGTAGCGTTTAACTTTATCAGTTACAACCTTAGTCCAATGATAGTCACCTGCATTAGGTCCGCAGGCAATTCTTTTTATGTGCTTACTTGAATCATAGTCACGGCAGAAAGTATTATATTGCTTATAAAGACAGCCGTAGTATTCGGGATCCATATTACCGCCGCAGCCCCACGATTCGTTACCTACACCCAAATATTTCAGCCCAAACGGCTTTTCGCTGCCGTTCTTTTTTCTGAGTTCAGCCATGGGAGACACACCGTCAAAGGTCATATATTCGACCCATTCGCTCATTTCTTTAACCGAACCGGAACCCACGTTTGCATTTACATATGTATCGCATCCGAGTTGTCGGCAAAGTTCAAAATATTCATGCGTGCCGAAAGAGTTGTCCTCAACTACGCCGCCCCAATGAGTATTAATCATCTTCTTACGCTCGCTTTTTTTGCCTATTCCGTCCTTCCAATGATACTCATCAGCAAAGCAACCGCCCGGCCATCTGAGAACAGGGATACCCATTTCTCGCAGTGCGTTCACAACATCGCACCTCATACCGTTTACATTGGGTATCTTTGAGTTTTCGCCCACATATATTCCCTCGTATATGCACCGTCCCAGATGTTCGGAAAAATGACCGTAAATATCTTTATTTATAGTAGCGATTTTTTCATTAGGGTTTATCAAATACTTCTCCATATACTGTCTCCATAAAGATAAATCTTAAAATATGATTCTAAGGTATCATATCGGATAATTAAAGTCAACAAATTGACAGAAAATATTAAATAAACTATAATATTTATATTCTATATGGAGGCGCAATATGGATAATATTTCAAAATGTGTAAAGATAATAAAAGAAAAAGACGCTGACGCAATGATTTTGAGTAACGAGGCAAATATGCACTACCTCTGCTCTTTTTCGCCGAGCGAAGGCATGATTGTGATTTTTTCAAATGGTGACGCTTATCATCTCGTTGATTTGAGATACACGGAAACCGCACAAATACACGCTGAAAAAACAGGTCTCAAAGTTATAGAAATAAGTCAAGGCTTTTACAACCGTTTAGCCCAACTTCTCGGCGAGCATAACGCTCAATCCGCAGTTATAGAAAATGAGACTATTTCTCTAAAGGCGTACAATGCGATTAAAAAAGAATGCGACGGTATTATTCTCTTTAATCTGAGCGACTCTCTTATGAGAGAACGCAACAAAAAAGAAGCATGGGAAATCGAACTTATGAAAAAAGCAAATGCCATTGCCGAAAAATCTTTTTTGGAACTTCTGAATCATGTTGAAATCGGAAAAAGTGAAAAGGAACTTGCCGCATATTTTGATTATCTTATGGCTCAAAACGGCTCTGACGGTGTAAGCTTTAACACAATTTTGCTCACGGGAGCGCATACATCTATGCCACACGGTGTGCCTGATGAAAGACAGATTAAAAAAGGCGACTTTGTACTTCTTGATTTCGGTGCAACATTTGCAGGCTACCACAGCGATATGACACGAACAGTATGTGTCGGCGAACCGTCTCAGGAAATGAGGAATATGTATAATTTAGTCCTTGAAGCACAGCTTGCAGGTATAAAAGCACTTCAAGCAGGTGTAAAGTGTGCTGATGTTTACAAGGCCGCAAAGGATGTTTTGGACGAAAAAAATATGGGTGAAAACTTCAGGCACGGCTTAGGTCACGGTGTAGGTCTTGAAATTCACGAAGGATTTAATTCCGGCCCAAACAGTAAAGACACCTATGAGGTGGGAAATGTTACATCAGTTGAACCGGGCATATATCTGCCTGATAAGTTCGGAATAAGAATAGAGGATGTGTGTTATCTTTCGCCGAGAGGCAGAGAAAATTTAAGTAATATTACAAAAGAATTAATTATTTTATGAACGCTTGACATATTCATTAGAATATGTTAAACATATTTTATTGCCATAGGCAATATGTACCTTGAAAATTTAATGCGTGATAATTTTACACAAAAATATATATAATAGTAATACCGATTTATCGGTAGGCAGAGCAGTTAAATTATATCTTATTCTGTTTCTGCCTTAGCGCCCGGACCCAAGAGGTTGACGAGGAAAAGAGTTATCGAAATATTCGGCGGATGCTCTTTCGTACGCTTTGGTGCGTAAGGAGAATGCAAAAATTAGCAGCAATGCTATAACAAATCGTTCTCTGCAAAGCAATTAATTATAAATTATCATTTGAAATGAGGAATAAATTATGTGTGGAATTATCGGATATACAGGATACTCTCAGGCGAGAGGTGTGTTAATTAAAGGACTTAAAGCACTTGAGTACAGAGGCTATGACAGCGCAGGAATCGCACTTTACAGCGATACTCACAACGAGGCACTTGTAACAAAATGCAAAGGACGAGTTGCTCTTTTAGACGAAAAAGCAGAAAGTTCTGATGCTACAACAGGTATAGGCCATACCCGTTGGGCTACTCACGGCGGAGTAAGCGACTTAAACTCGCACCCTCATAAGTTTGGAAATGTTACCCTTGTTCATAACGGAATAATAGAAAATTATGAAGCTATTAAAAATCAACTCGGTATCGAATCGGACCTTAAAAGTGAAACCGATTCCGAAATCGTAGCCGCTTTGATAGATAATTACTATTCACCGGGCAAAAATCCCGAGGATGCAATAATTAAGGCAGTTAAAGAAATTAAGGGTACATTTGCGCTTGGAATAATGTTTGACGGTATAAGCGATATTATTTATGCGGTCAGAAATGTAAGCCCGATTGTATGCTGTAAAAACGAAAACGGTGCATATATAGCTTCTGACATTATGGCTATCGGCGAATACAGCGAGGACTATTTTATTCTGCCCGAGCTTACTATTGCAAAAATCGACAAAAACGGTTTCGAGATTAAGGATTTCAACGGTAAAGAAATTCAGCCGAAGATGTTAAAGCTTGATTGGGATATTAAAAACAGCGGTAAAGCAGGTTATCCTTTTTATATGGAAAAAGAGATTTGCGAGCAGCCGACAGTTATTGACAAGACAATCAGGAGCAGGATTAACGACAATATGCCTGATTTTAACGCTGAAAACATTGACGAGCGCATTTTTGAAAAATGTGAAAGTATCTCGGTGATTGCTTGCGGTACTGCTATGCACGCAGGTTTAATCGGAAAGCATTTGATTGAAAAATATTGCAGAGTTCCGGTTACGGTGTATATGGCAAGTGAATATATGTATTCAGACCCTATTATTAACGATAAGACACTTGTAGTCTGCGTATCGCAAAGCGGTGAAACGATTGACACTCTTGAAGCGCTTAAATATGCCAAATCAAAAGGAGCTATGACGCTTTCTATTGTAAATGTCAGAGGTTCAAGTATTGCAAGCGCAAGCGACAATGTTATCTATACCGACGCAGGCCCTGAAATTGCCGTTGCCTCAACAAAGGCATATACGACACAAGTTTCGATTTTTTATTTGATTACTGCAAAAATGGCGTATCTCAGAGGCAGAATGACAGAACAAGAGGTATGCGAGCTGATTAAAAAGCTTGTTAAAATTCCGCAGGCAGTAAACGAAGTACTTGAGAGAAGAAATGAAATCCACAAGCTTGCCAAAGGTTTATTGACTGCCGAACATGCTTTTATGATTGGCAGAGGACTTGACTACCCTGCCCTGCTTGAAGCATCTCTGAAACTAAAGGAAATCAGCTATATTCACTCCGAAGCTTTTGCATCGGGAGAATTGAAGCACGGTACAATCGCATTGATAACAAATAACACTCCCGTTATTGCCCTGCTTACTCAAAGCGAGCTTATATCAAAGCAAGTGTCCAATATCAGAGAAGTGCAATCAAGAGGTGCAAATGTAATTGTATTTGCTAAAAAATCGCTCGTAAACAGCTCTGTTCAGTGCAATTTTGAATTACCTGACACAGACGACGACTTTGCATTAATTCCTGCGATTTGCGCCCTTCAACTGCTTGCATACTATGTTTCATCGGACAAAGGCTTGGATGTTGATAAGCCGAGAAACCTGGCAAAGGTTGTAACAGTAGAATAATTTTTACCATTATCACGCATTGAATTAATTAAGACGGCTGAGAAATTTCTCAGCCGTCTTATTATTTTAATTTAGTATATCCAAAATGATATGTAATGATGAACTATTTATTTTTATTTGCCACATCTTTTATATCTTCGTGGTTTTTCTTTTTGAAATACGCACGAGTTTCTTTTCCTACAATACCCGACAAGGCAAAGAGTGCAATGAGGTTAGGAAATGCCATAAGACCGTTTACAATGTCTGCCAAATTCCAAACAGCAGAAACAGTAAGGTAAGGGCCAATAAAAACAGCAAGTACATAAATGCATCTGAATCCGATAAGTACAGCCTTATTATCAGTCAAATATTCAAGACATCTTTCGCTGTAATAATCCCAACCGAGAATGGTTGTAAAGGCAAAGAATATCAGACAGAGCATAAGCAAAAATGCAGAAACTTTTGAATTCCACGGCAGACCTGTTTGCCATGCAAAGGTAGTAATATTAACGCCTTCAAATTTATCTGGGACAAACTCCATATTAGCCTGAGTCATTATGATTGAAAGTCCTGTCAAGGTACAAATTACAATAGTATCAATGAAAGTACCTGTCATTGTTACAAGACCTTGACGAACTGCATCTTTGGTTTTTGCGGCAGCTGCGGCAATAGGAGCAGAGCCGAGACCCGCCTCATTGGAGAATATACCTCTGCCGATACCTTTTTGCATTGCAATCTTAATTGTAATACCGGTTGCACCACCGATAACGGCATCAGGTACAAAAGCATTTTTTACTACCGAATAAACAGCCTGAGGAACATATTGGATATTGCTGAACACAATTATAAGCGTACAGGTAATATAAACCAATGCCATAGCAGGTACAATCACCTCAGAAACTTTTGCAATACGCTTAATGCCGCCTATAACTACAAGTCCTACGCAAAGCGTAACAATAAGTCCGCAAATAACCACCGGCCAAACATAATTGTTTTCACCGATAGAAAACGCAATATGAAGCTCATTAGGGTCAAAAAAGGCTTTTACGGCGTTAGTAATACCTGTTACCTGAGTAAATGTACCTATACCAAACAAACCAACGAAAACTCCAAAAACGGCAAACAATTTTGCAAGCCACTTCCACTTTTCGCCCATTCCCTTTTCTATGTAATAGAATGGACCACCGAGATGATGACCGTCATCCTTTTTTTGACGATATTTAATAGCAAGAAATCCCTCGCTGTATTTTGTCGCCATACCAAAGAATGCCGCAAAAATCATCCAGAAAAGCGCACCCGGTCCGCCCAAACAAAGAGCAGTTGCAACGCCTACAATGTTACCCGTTCCGATAGTAGCGGAAAGAGCCGTGCAAAGAGCGCCGAAAGAAGTTACATCCCCTGTACCGTCTTCCTCATTTTTTACCATAAATTTAAGAGCCTTACCGAGGTGAAACACCTGAACAAATCCTGTTCGTACAGAAAGCCACACACCGGCACAAAGAATTAAAATAATAAGAGGCCAACCCCATACCATACCGTCAACCTTATTAATCAATTCATTGATACTCATAGACATATCAATTATCTGCATTTGTTTCCTCCTATATATGAAAATATTTTCTAATATAACATAATCAGAGAAAAAACGCAAATATTAATCTAATTTTTTTCTTAATTTTTGAAGAATCTGTTTTTCTTTTCTCGAAACCTGCACCTGAGAAATATTCAATTTTTTTGCTGTCTCGCATTGAGTAATACCGTCGTAAAACCTGTATTTTACAATCATCAATTCTGTATTATCAAGACACCTCAGCGCCTGATGAACCGAAAGCTTGTCAAACAAGGCTTCACTTTCGTCTATGGGAATATCGATTGTATCTTCGCCGTCGTCATTACAAACACTCAGCGATGCAATAGGAGTTAGTACATTCAAAATTTCGCTAAGTTCCTCAACTGAATATCCGCTTAATTCGCTCAACTCGCTTATCGTTGGCTCTCTAAGTTCTCTTTGCTTAAACCGTTCCCTTATAGCTTGCACTTTAATCGAGTTTTCTTTTAGCGTTCTTGAAACCTTTATTGCACCGCCGTCTCTGAACAGACGCTTGATTTCGCCCATTATCACGGGAACGGCATAGGTTGAAAAAGAAAAACCTCTTTCTTCTTCAAAATTATCCACAGCCTTAATAAGTCCTACGCAGCCTGCTTGGTAAAGGTCGTCATATTCAGCACCTCTGCCCCTGAATCTATTTGCAATCGAATGCACCAAAGGAATGTTTGATACAATCATTTCATCTCGGTTATCCTTTACCATTTGTTACGACCGTTAATTTTCTTGACTAAAACAACAGTAGTTCCGCTGCCGAGTGAAGACACAACATTTACTCTGTCACAAAACGACTGCATAACCGTAAATCCGAGTCCCGACCTGTCGGATGAGCCTGTTGTATAAAGAGGAGTCATTGCCTTAGAAACATCCTCAATGCCCATTCCCTTGTCCTTAATTTTAATTTTAACGAAATCATCATCAAGAATTTGTCCTGTTATGTAAATTTTACCGCAGTTTTCGGAATATGCGTGAACTATACAGTTTGTAACTGCTTCGCTGACTGCTGTTTTTAAGTCGGTCAGTTCCTCAATCGTCGGGTCAAGCGGTGTAACAAATGCCGCAACAACAAGTCTGCAAAAGCTTTCGTTTACACTTCTGCTGTCAAATGACAGCTTAAATTCATTTTTTATGTTCATTTTAATCACCATAGCCTTTCAACCTCAAATTATAAATAAATAATCACTTGCTCTTTTCAAATCGAGCATAGTGTTAAAAAGATTACCCATACCAAAAATATGACAAAGAAATTCTCACATTATTTTTCCTTAATTATTGCTATTGATCCAAGTCCCGCAAGTTCCATAATCTTTTTTGTTTGCAAGCTTACATTCCTTATTTCAAGCGTACCTTTGAAATTTTGCAGCAGTCTGTATCTGCCCATAACAAGACCGATTCCCGAAGAATCCATAAATGAAACATTCATAAAATCCAAAATCAAATGACTTGGCTTTATATAGCTAAGTGCATTATCGATTTTATCTCTTATTCCCACAGCAGTATGATGGTCAATCTCACCGTAAAGATATGCTATTACCAAATTTCCGCTGGATTCTATTGTTACATTCACGCTAATCACTCCAAAATAAAAATACCAATCTGTCAATAGAATAACAGATTGGTAAAAAATATTTTGTAAAATTATAGCGATTTAATTAACAAATTTCTGGCTTCTCTTGCCAAAAAGAAAGAACCGCAAACAAGTGAAAAATCGTCATACTTATGTGCTGTATTGATTGCTTGTTCAACAGTATTTGTTGCAATAACATCATTACAGAATTTATCTGCAATACTTTTAAGTTCAAGAGCAGACATAGAGCGTTCGTTTATAGGTGCTGTCGTAATAATCCTTTTGCAGTAAGGAGCGATTATTCTGAGATAACCCTCAACATCCTTATCTCTCATCATACCGATTACGGCTGTAATATTCTTACTTTTTAATCGTGTAGCAAGAGCCTTGGCACCGTCTACATTATGCGCTCCGTCAAGCATTATATTGCCGATTATTTCGCACCTTGCAGGCAATGGAGTTGCTTTTTCTGCTTTTTTTGCTCCGAGTATTTCCAGCACGGCATTCGCTACTGCAAGATTGTTTTTTTGAAAATCCCCTTGCTCGTCAATTTTTATAATCTGAGAAGTTTTACCGATAAACACTTCTTCGCAAAGAGGGTTTGGATAAAGGACACAGGGGCATTTTTTTCTGATGATACCGCTTTTTTGCTTTGCTATTTCTTCAAGCGTGTTACCTAAAAAAGCCGTATGGTCAAGTGAAACGGAGGTTATAACCGAAATGTTTTTCTTTTCCACATTCGTACTGTCACCCTTACCGCCCATACCGCATTCAACAACTGCGTAATCAACATTGCTGTCTGCAAAATATTTATACATGATTGCCGTAAGCATTTCAAATTCTGTGCAGTCATTATCACAGTATTGAGTAACATATTTTGCAAAATCGGATTGCGAAATATTATTTGAATTAATTTTTATTTGTTCAAGATAAGAGTCAACCCAAGGTGATGAAAATAATCCAACCTTATTGCCTGAATCAATGAGTGAATCGGCAATCGTTGCTCCGACAGTCCCTTTACCGTTAGTTCCCGCTATATGAATTATTTTAATTTTATCCTGTGGGCTTCCCATTTCTTCAAGCAGTTTTAAAATACGCTCAAGCCCCGGCTTAATGCCGAGGCTTTGCTTATTTAATATTAAGTTTAACGCTTCGTTATAGGTCATTACTCAATTTCCTCAATAGACTTTTCGATTTGAGCAATCTTTTCCTCAAGTTTGGCTGCATCCTCACGATTTTGTGCAACTACCTTTTCGGGTGCTTTATTAACAAATCCCGGGTTGCCAAGCTTTTTATTAATAAATTCAAGCTTGTCCTTAGCTGCTGCAAGTTCTTTTTCAAGACGCTTTCTTTCAGCTTCAAAATCAACCAAATCGCCGAGAGGAATATATACCTTAGCGTCATTTGTAATAACGGTTACGACATTGCCGAGGTCTGCAAAGCTTTCTGCAACATGAACTTCGCTTGCATATGCAAGTCTTTTAACGAACTCAATGCCGCTTTCAAAGGTTGCACCGTCGGAAGTTTCGATATATACCTTAGCTTTCTTTGAAGGAGGAATGTTCATTTCTGCTCTGCGATTTCTGATAGCTTTAATAGCAGACATAATCTTTTCCATTTCAGCCTCATCATCTGCAAAGCTGAGTGCGTCGTCATATTTGCACCATTCGGAAATCATAATCGACTCGCTGTCGTGCGGAATAGCCTGATAGATTTCCTCGGTAATAAACGGCATAAACGGATGAAGAAGCTTCAAAATGTAGGTAAAAACAAACACCAAAACAGCCTTTGCATTTTCTTTAGCCTGCTCGTCATCACCCTGAAGTCTGATTTTTGCAATTTCGATATACCAATCGCAGTAAACATCCCAAATAAAATCATAAAGCTTTTGAACTGCTATACCGAGTTCGTACTTGTCAAGGTTATCGGTTACTTCCTTAGCAAGAGAATTTGCCTTAGAAATAATCCACTTATCTTCAATGAGAAGTTCTTTTGGCAGTCCGTTGTACTTATAATCGTCTCCGAGATACATAAGAACAAATCTTGCGGCATTCCAAAGCTTATTTGCAAAGTTTCTGGACGCCTTAACTCTTTCGTCGGAAAATCTCATATCATTTCCCGGGGAGTTACCTGTTGCAAGAGTAAATCTGAGTGCGTCTGCACCGTACTCGTCAATAACAAGAAGCGGGTCAATACCGTTGCCGAGAGATTTTGACATCTTTCTGCCCTGTGCGTCTCGAACAAGACCGTGAATAAGAACTGTATCAAAAGGTACTTGACCGGTTTGCTCAATACCCGAGAACATCATTCTCATAACCCAAAACGGAATAATGTCATAGCCTGTAACGAGAGTATTGGTAGGATAATATTTCTTAAAATCTTCTGTTTCTTCCGGCCAGCCGAGAGTAGAAAAAGGCCACAATGCGGACGAGAACCAAGTGTCGAGTGTATCGGGGTCCTGATGAATATTCTTACTGCCACACTTAGAACATTGACAAACTTCCTCACGGGAAACGGTAATTTCTCCACAATCGTCGCAGTACCATGCAGGAATTCTGTGACCCCACCAAAGCTGACGGGAAATGCACCAGTCACGGATATTTTCGAGCCAATGGAAGTAAGTTTTTTCATATCTCTTCGGGACAAACTTTGTTTCTTCGTTCTTTACCGCTTCAATGGCAGGACCTGCAAGCGGTTTCATATCAACAAACCATTGCTTTGAAACCTTAGGCTCGATTGTAGTTGAGCAACGATAGCAAGTGCCTACATTATGTGAGTAATCCTCAATTTCAAGCAATGCGCCCTCGTTCTTCAAGTCTTCAACAATGACCTTACGAGCCTCGTATCTGTCCATACCGCTGTATTTGCCCCATCCGTTCTTAATGTGAGCATCATCGGTAAGAATGTCTATAACCTCAAGATTATGGCGAAGTCCTACTTCAAAGTCATTAGGGTCGTGAGCAGGAGTGATTTTAACAACACCGGTGCCGAATTCAATATCAACATAATCATCTGCAATAACAGGAATCTGACGATGAACAATTGGCAAATCAAGCATTTTGCCAACCATATCCTTATATCTCTCATCATTTGGATTTACCGCAACAGCAGTATCGCCAAGCATAGTTTCGGGACGGGTTGTTGCAAGTTCAAGATAACCCGAACCGTCAACAAACGGGTATCTTAAATGCCAAAAATGTCCTGCCTGGTCCTCGTATTCAACTTCTGCATCAGAAATAGAAGTCTTGCAGTGAGGACACCAGTTTACAATTCTTTCGCCACGGTAGATAAGTCCCTTTTCGTAAAGGTTGTTGAACACCTCAACAACTGCCTTATTACAGCCCTCATCAAGAGTGAAGCGTTCTCTGTCCCAGTCACAGGATGAGCCTAACTTTTTGAGCTGTTCGATAATTCTACCGCCGTACTGACGCTTCCATTCCCAAGCACGCTCAAGGAATTTATCTCTTCCCAAATCCTCTTTAGTAAGACCTTCCTTACGCATTGCCTCAACAATCTTTGCTTCTGTTGCGATAGATGCGTGGTCAGTTCCGGGCAGCCACAATGTGTTGTAGCCGTTCATTCTGTGATAACGAATAAGAATATCCTGAAGTGTGTTATCAAGAGCGTGTCCCATATGAAGCTGACCTGTAATATTCGGGGGCGGAATAACAATAGTGTAAGGAGTTTTTTCACTCTTTACATCGGCATGAAAATAGCCGTTTTCCATCCAATATTTATAAATCCTGTCCTCAAAGGCAGACGGATTATACTGTTTTTCTAATTCTTTTGCCATTTACATCTTCCTTTCAAAATAAAAAAACGCCTCAAAATATGAGACGAAATAACCGTGGTACCACTCAAATTGCATGCCATAAAAGCACGCCGCTTAAATCCTTAACGCAGATATACGGACAAGGCTACTGTCAGTTCACCCTGTCAGCTCCTGAGTTACCTTCACATTCTTGAAATATCGGTTTTCAGCCGCCACCGACTCTCTGAAAAATCAATAAATGCTACTCCCCTCAATCACAGCCGATTGAATATTAACAATGTAAATATAGTAACAAAGTTTATGTTCTTTGTCAAGCAAAACAATCAAGCAAAATTTTTGATTAGTAATAAGTAATATATTTACAAGTATATTTATGTAAACTTTGCTCATTGATATTAATAAGACCGTTAAGGTATAATATATTTTGTTGGATGTTTTAATGAATACATCTTGTTAAAGGAGAACGAAATGGAAGAAAGTAAGAAAACCGTTCCATTCGGTATGAAAGACAAAATCGGATATGCGCTCGGTGACTTTGGATGCAATATGAGCTTTGCGTTTATCAACAATTATCTTATGCTATTTTATGTAACCTGTATGGGAATACAACCAAAGCACTTTGCCGTAATTATAGTTTTAGCAAAGATATTTGATGCCATAAACGACCCGATTATCGGCGGTCTGTGTGATGCTACAAAACCCGGCAAGGACGGTAAGTTCAAGACATGGATTAAATGGGCAAGCCTCCCTCTGTTAATTTCGAGCGTCTTGCTTTTCATCTATGTACCAAACGCCGCTTACGGAGTTAAGGTTGCTATGTGTTTAGGTCTTTACTGCATCTGGAGTATATCCTACACAAGCGTAAATGTTCCGTACGGCTCTATGCAATCTGTTATAACTGATGTACCCGAGGAAAGAAGCTCATTGTCAACATTCAGAAGCGTAGGCGCTATGTTTGCACAAGTTCCTATTATGGTTGTTTTACCGCTTTTGGTTTATGATGAAAACGACAATCCGAGAGGAAATCTTTTCTTTGTAATAGTTGCGGTTATGGGTATAATCGGCTTTTTTGCATTTATTCTGCTCAGAAAAATGACTACCCAAAGAATTGAGCCGCAAGTACAAGACGAAAAACAAAGCTTTAATTATTTCAAGACATTCGCTTCGTTCTTTAAGAATCGTCATATGCTCGGCGTGACCATTTCGACCGTTTCTTATTTGGCACTTATGATGACAGTTACAAGTTCAATGCAGTACATCTTTATGTGCTACTTTAAGAACACAAAACTTATTTCCATCGCAACAATTATCGCAGGATTGCCCACAGTTTTGGGAATTATCGCTGTTAAACCGCTTTCAAAAAAGTTTACAAAAAAGCAGCTTTGCACCTATCCATTTTTAATTTCTGCAATTTGCAGCGGCATTGCAACATTTGTCAGATTTGAAAATCCTTATATTTGGATTATTCTTGTAGGAATTGCTATGTTCGGCTCGGCATTTTATTTAGTTCTTATCTGGGCTTTGGTTGCCGACTGTATTGATTATCAAGAAATGAAAACAGGCAGGCGTGAGGAAAGCTCAATTTACGCAACCTATTCCCTGTTCAGAAAAATTGCTCAGGGTCTCGGTGCCGCAATAATCTCGCTCTCACTCGGTCTTACGGGCTATAAGGCTGATCTCGGCTCGCTTGAGCAAGCAAGCGGTGTTGCAAACAACATTTACTTTATGACGGGATTTTTACCGTTCATAGGTTCGCTCATTTGCCTGCTGAGTATGCATTTTCTGTATAAACTCGGTGACGACCCAAAGAAAGAAAAATAAACGATAAAAATTAAAATCCGTGAGTTCTCGTACTTGCGGATTTTTTATTTCCATTGATTTTTTAACCCCTTTGAAATATAATAAGTAAACGAGGTGATACTATGCTTAATCAAATAATTGAAGCAGTAAAAGAAGCTGTGTTAATTTACAAGCAAGCAGACAACGACTTAGATGTTTGCCAAAAGACATCAAATGTAAATCTTGTCACTAAATATGATAAAAAAATTCAGGAATTTTTAATTGAAAAGCTAAGCCGAATAACTCCAAATGCGTCATTCTTTTGCGAAGAGGGTGACGACAGAAAGGAATTAACCGACGGCTACTGTTATATAATAGACCCTATTGACGGAACAACAAATTTTATAAAGGGTTTCAATCACAGTGCAATAAGTGTCGGCCTTGCAAAAGATAAAGAGCTTATTATCGGGGTGGTGGCAGATCCTGATAAGAACAATATTTACTATGCGCAAAAAGGTTGCGGAGCTTACCTAAACGGAAAGAGAATACATGTTTCCGATTGTACTTTAAGAGAAAGTCTGGTAATGTTTGGCACTTGCCCATATGAACACGAGCTTGCACACGAAACATTTAAGCTTACGGAAAAAGTGTTTTATAAAGCGTTAGAGGTAAGAAGAAGCGGTTCGGCGGCACTTGATATATGCTATGTTGCATCAGGCAAAGCCGATCTCTATTATGAAATGATTATCAGACCTTGGGATTGGGCAGGAGCAAGCATAATTTTAACTGAGGCAGGCGGTCTGTATTCAAAAATCGACTCCTCCCCTATCGACCTATCAAAAACGGACTCTTACCTATGCGGTAACATAAACAACATCAAGGAATTCAATGAAATATACAACTCTTAATTCATATCTTAAAGAAAAATTCGGCTGTAAAGTATATAAAATTTCACTTGACTGCGGCTTCACTTGTCCAAACCGTGACGGAACCGTCTCAACAGGCGGTTGTATATTTTGTTCCGAAGGCGGAAGCGGCGATTTTGCAGAAAGCAGAACATTAAGCGTAACCGAACAAATCGAAAACGGAAAACAAAGGGTAAAGGGAAAAATTAAAAACGGAAAATATATTGCATATTTTCAAGCATTTACTAACACTTACGCAGATACAAATCATCTAAGAGAGTTATATACTCAGGCAATAAATCATCCTGACATAATAGCCTTATCTATTGCGACAAGACCGGATTGCTTAGAGCAGGAAAAGGTCGAATTACTCGGCGAGCTGAATAAAATCAAACCGATTTTCGTTGAACTCGGGCTTCAAACAATTAATGAAAAGACGGCGAAATATATCAACAGAGGATACACCCTTGATGTTTATGATAGTGCAGTAGACAGACTTCACGAAAAAGGAATTAATGTGGTAACACACCTCATAATAGGCTTACCGAATGAAAGCAAAGAGGATATGCTCAGTTCCGTAAAATATGTGTGCAAAAAGACTGACGGAATAAAGCTTCAGCTTCTTCATATATTGCGTGGCACAAGGCTTGAGAAAGATTATATTGACGGAAAATTTGAAGCACTTACTCTCGAAGAATACACGGACATAATTGCAGACTGCGTTAAAGTAATTCCCGAAAAAATTGTAATTCACAGGCTTACAGGTGACGGAGCAAAAAAGGACTTAATAGCTCCGCTTTGGTCAGCAGATAAAAAAAGAGTTCTTAATACAATTAATAAAAGACTGAGTGAAATTTAATCACCCAGTCTTATTTTAATCCCTTAACACACTGTTTGAAGCGACAAAGCCCGCCTTATAATGCTGATTATTTGCATAGCGATAAACGATTATCGGATGACCGTCACCACTTCCCTCATAGTAAACACGCTCGTTCTTAAACACAGTTCCGATTTTGTTTTTCAAAACGCTGTCAGCATAAACATCTTGCTCTGATTTCATTTTCGCATTACCGTACAAATAGATGGGCGCTCCTTTCAAATTTGATTGATTTTTCGGTCGCAATATACCGTTTACATAAGATGAAGAGTACGGTTTTTCTCTGAGTGTCATACCCGAATGTGTGTCCCCCTCGTTCTCGTCATAATAATAAATTTTATCATTTGCGTTAGTTCGGGAAACAATAAAAATATGACCTGCAACACCGCTTGTTCTTACGCCGATATCGCCCGTCTGTAATTCAAAATTCTTGTATTTAGGAACGATAAAATCAAAATTTGAATAAATCTTTTTATATTCATTTCTCTCATTCCATATATCCTTTGCATACCTTGGACCGTAAAAACAACCGCTAATGCCTAAAACCTTATCCGCAAAATGATTTACAAGGTCAACACATTGTACTCCGTATAAAGAATCGTAATCTATTTTTTTGCCAAGATAGCATCTTACATATTCGTCAAATTTCACTTGCACTCCCCCTTATCACAAATAGTTTTATATGCTTTATTCCCTAATAGATAAGTTGAAATAACAGCCATAACAACAGAAATGGTTTGTATTACCCTGTCGCAATCCCAGTTCCAAATCGGAGAAAGCCCAACAAGCAAAGCGTTAATTATCGTTAGAGTGTTAAGGCAATATTTAGCAATCTCTTTTAACCTATTCATTAAATCACCCTAATTACAGTTTATATACCATACTATTCAAATAAAAGATTAATGTTAAATAATACTTTCCTTTTTCATTTATCTTAGTCCAAGAGGCTATAACTTTACCGCCTGCAATAAAAAACTCCACACATTCGCTTGTGTAGAGTTCTATGATTTCTTTTAATGTAAATGCAAAGTGCTTTGACTGTTTTAGCACCACATAATAGTGGCATTTTTAGGCAAATAATCAAGATTGTTTCTAAAGTAATTAGCACTCCTTTTTTGATGATAAACGTATTATATCATATTAAACAATTTTTTACTACCTATAGTATACATTTCAGGGCAAACTCTTGACAATTACAGTAGTGACTGATATAATTAACATACTAAAAGTATGTAAGGTGAATTATGGCTAGAAACAAATACCCGGAAGAGACAGTAACCCTGATTCTCGACACGGCACAAAAGCTGTTTCTTGAAAAAGGTTACGAACACACAACAATTCAAGATATTATCGATAATTTAGGCGGTTTGACCAAAGGTGCTATTTATCACCATTTCACATCAAAAGAGGATATTTTGAATGCTGTTACTGCAAGGCTTTTTCAAGAAAACTCTTTGGCTCACAAGTGGAATAAGATAGCAGAGGACACCTCTCTTAACGGTGCGCAGAAGCTTAAAGCAATGCTTTATGAGTCTCTTGTTGACGAGCAGGAGCAGAAGTTCAGAAGTATGGGTATTCATCTCCAGAATATGCCACATATGTTAAGCGACCTGCTTTTAAGGTCTGTGAATGATATTGCTCCCAACGCAATCAAACCGGTTCTTGAAGAGGGAATAAAAGACGGTTCTATCAAAGTACCGTTTGCTAAAGAACTGGCAGAGATTATATCTTTACTTGCTAATGTTTGGCTCAATCCTCTTGTTTTTTCAATGAGTGATGAGGACATTGAGAAAAAGTGTCAGGTAATTTTAGGTATGATGGCAATGCTCGGTGTCGATGTTGCTGATATGTATCCGGCGGTTTACAAAATGAATAAGCAAGTTAACGAAATGGATAACAGAAAATGATAGGTTGCCACCTCGGTGGCAATTTATCAAGGCAGTATACATACCAAAAGTATGAATAAAGAATAAGCCGCACCTGCGGCAATAAATTTTGCCATTATACATACCAATAGTATGCACCGAAAGGAGTTTCACAATGAAAACAAAACTGCATAACGAAAAAACACGCTATCTTTTAGGTCTGTCAGGGCAGAACATACTATACGCACTTGTGTCATCCTGCTTTGCCTACTATCTGCAATTCACCATTTTAATTCCTGCCTTTTGGCTCGGAATCATACTCAGTTCGGCTAAAATCTTTGATGCGGTAAAAGACCCGTTCATTGGTGCATTCATCAACAAAAGCAAATGGCCTTTAGCAAATTATCTATGGTATTTACCTCTGCCAACTGCCGTTATTACAGTTCTTTGCTTTACCATGAATATATATTCTGACGGCAACAGTACACTTCAGAATGCAACGATTATTATTTATGGATTTGTTGTTTTATTTCTTTTGGAGATTATCTTTTCATTTGGCGATATCCCGATGATAAGTTATCCTAATGTACTGTGCAAAGACGAAGGGGAACGCACAAAGCTACTTTCTCTTCGTCCCGTGGGTGCAATGGTCTGCAGTATTTGTTGTCTAATTGTTCAGCCGCTTGCTTTTGCAGCTTCAGGAGCACTTGGCGGAACACAAACAGATGAACGAAATGCATTTTTCATTATTACTCTTGTTTTCTCAATTGTCGGCTATATTCTTTATCAGTTATCCGTATCAAAAGAACGGTTACAATATACCGAAAAGAAGAGTTCTAATGAGAAACAACAGTACAGATATATACTTACCAATCCTCTTTTGCGGAAAATTATCATATCAGGACTGTTCTCTTCAATGAGTGCTTTGCAAGGAGTGGTCTTGCCTGCGTTGGTTGCCTTTTACTTTTCAAGCAAAAATTCAGGTCTTACCTTTCTTTATACATTCTTGCTCGGTACAGGTAGTTTTGTCGGTTTAATGCTTTCGACTTTTCTTGTACCTATACTTTCAAGAAAACTCGGAAATGAGAAAGCCTATGTAATATGCAACCTTGTATCCATACTGCCAAACATTATGATTTTTATATTGTATCTCGGAAACAAAACAACAATGAACACTTTAGGAAATTTTGCGGTTATGTTCATACTCTCACTTGTATCAGGCGGTTTTTTGAGTCTTGCTTCAAACATCCGTACTCTGCTGATTGATGAAGCGGTCGAATTAGAATACAAACTATCAGGTTCAAAGCCGACAGCATTGTTCTTCTCTTTTCAGACTGCAATTATCAAAATTCAAAGCGGTGCTTCTTCATTGATATCGAGTGCAGGATATATGGTAATAGGCTTCACGAGTGCCGAAACGGCCAAACTAAATGAGTATATTGCAAACGGTTTTGTTGCGAGAGAAAGTGCGGAATACACCGCTTTATTTGCAATGCTGTTCTTCTTGTTTAGTATTTTGCCAGCGGTCAGTTCTCTGTTGGCGGTAGTTCCATTTATAAAAGACTTGACATCCAAAAACTGACATAATAAATGATACAAAGTCACCCTGTTAAACAATGGATATAAAAACAAACAATGCAACTGAATCAATTTTAGCGCTTAAGCGATATGTTGCAAGCAATGAGCCACATACAGAAAGACATAAAGCCACAATTCTTATTCATGCTAACCGAAAAGACTATGGACCCGGATTTTTAGTAGTAAGCGTAACAGTAAACGGAGAAGTTGGTCAAATAATAATTGAAGATTTGCATACGGTATATGGAAGGTGTCCTAATACATTTACTACTAAAGACAGTTCCTTTTCGTTTATTGCCAATACTCTTTCTGTAAAAACAAAACATGCTATTCAAGGCGAAATAAGCATTAACATAACGTGATTAAAAAAGCTCTGTAATCGTTTGATTGCAGAGCTGTAATTGTATGCAATATTTCAGAAATAAACAAAAAATCCGAACCTTTTTCCTATTGGGAAAATTTGGTTCGGATTTTTCTGTTTTGGTGCACCTGACAGGAATCGAACCTGCACATCTCTCGATATTAGATCCTAAATCTAACGCGTCTGCCAGTTCCGCCACAGGTGCAACTGCCGACTTATAATAACATAAGAGAGTGGAAAATGCAAGCATAAGATTATAAAAATGTCATATTTGTTTCCATCTCTTTTTTGATTTTAGACAGAATTCTTTTTTCAAGACGAGAAATATATGATTGGGAAATTCCGAGTTCATCGGCAAGCTGTTTTTGCGTTCTTGAATTTTGTCCGTTTAGTCCAAAACGACGATTCATTATATTCTTTTCCTTTTCCGGCAAAGCGTCTACAATTTGTCTGAGAAGCCTATGTTCATCCTCGTACTCGATATTTTCGCTTACTGCGTCCGGGTCGCTCCCTAAAACATCCCTGAGCGTAAGCTCGTTTCCGTCCCAATCCGTACTAAGAGGCTCGTCAAAAGACATTTCGATTTTTGAATTTGACGCCTTTCGCAAATACATCAATATTTCATTTTCTATGCAACGGGAAGCATAGGTTGCAAGCTTAATTTTTTTACTGCTGTCAAAAGTATTTACCGCTTTCATAAGTCCTATTGTACCGATAGAAACCAAATCTTCCGTTGTTGCAGTCGGACATTCAAATTTCTTTGCAATATAAACAACAAGTCTTAAATTGTGTATAATAAGCAATTCCTTTTTGCTCTCGTCACCCTGCTCTATTTGAGCAAGCGTTTGTTCTTCTTCCTCTTTAGTTAAAGGCGGAGGGAGCGTGTCGGGACCGTTAATATAATAACATCCTTGCCTTTGAAAAAGCTTTAGTAATGCGTTTATAATTTTCTTAATCATACAGCACCTCATACAGATAAAATATCATAGTTTAATATCGCAGAAAATTTATTATCGCACAAATCATTACTGAGTGCGACATAAGCGTTTTCTATAACCTCAGACGAATTACCGCTTTTCAAAATCATTTTGTCCGGCTTAAATGCTATAAGCATTGTTCTTCCGCTTACAGTCGACACGGGAACAAGCCGTGTTTTAATAGAGTCGATATTTACCGGAAGCTTTGCGCTGTCAACAATTATAATCGGCGTATCCGAAAAAGGCTCACGAAGTCGATTTCCGGTATCTAAAAATGCTGACAAGTTATACACACATCCGTCCTGCTCAATTACAAGAATGTAAATTTCTTTTTTTGACAAAGTTCGGTTATATATTTTTATAATCAAACCTGATACGGTATAAGCAATTATTGCTGAAAGAATTATTGCAGGAGCAGACAGATTAAAGTAAATTACGGAATTATTTACTGCAACAAACTTCAGCTTTAACACAAAGCACAGAAGCATAGTTATTCCGAGGAAAACAACGCTTGAAAAATAATATATTCCGATTAGTTTTATGTATTGAGTCAATCGTGAGAACTTAAATGCGACTGCTATTATAACAGCACAGGACAAAAGCTTTGAAATTTCTAACAATATTCCCGGCAGATTATCAACAAATATAATCAAGGAGTATATTCCGCCGATAAAGGAAGCAATTATAAATCTTACTGTATTTGCTTCTTTTTTAGCAAATTTTGAACTGATTTCAAGCAAAAGAAAAGTAATGAAAAAATTTACGCAAACAAGCACATCTACATAAATAACAATAAAAATACCCCCTTGCAATCAATTATAGATTAGCAAGAGAGTATTTTTTGTCATAAATTAATGCTTATTCAATTATTTCTATTGAATCAATAACAACATCATAAACCGGTTTATCGTTCATACCTGTATTAACGCTTGCAATATCGTCAAGGACATCTGCACCGTCGGTAATCATTCCAAAAACAGTATGGTGGAAATCAAGCCAAGGTGTACCGCCCACTTTTTTATATTGCTCAACTACATCATCGGCAAATCCGCCCTCTGCACCGATTTGCTCCATTTGAGAGAGAAGATTTGACGGAACTTCTTTAGCCTGAACAATGAAAAACTGAGAGCCGTTTGTATTCGGACCCGAATTAGCCATAGAAAGAGCGCCGTAGTAATTTCTTGCATTAACTGAAAATTCATCCTCAAACGGCTTGCCCCAAATAGACTCGCCTGCCATACCCGTGCCTGTGGGGTCACCGCCCTGAATCATAAAGTCCTTAATAACTCTGTGAAAAATAAGTCCGTTGTAGTAGCCCTCCTTAGCGTGAGTAGAAAAGCTTTCTACTGCTTTTGGCGCATATTGTGGGTAAAGCTCAAAAGACATATCGCCTCTGTTAGTTTTAATAATTGCTTTCATTATATTTTCATCCTTTCGTTAATTGATAATAGTACCTCTGTATCTATTTTCTGCACCTTTCTGTCATAGGTAAACAATCCGTTCAGTTCGTCCTCAACATCCGTAAGTTGTGTATAAACGCTTGCACTCAAGCCGGATTTTATTTGCGGAATAATCGTAGTGTCAAAAAGTCGCTTATACGCTTTAGTCAAGCTCTGTTTGGAATTAAATATTTTATAGCCGAACATTTTATCATTAAAGGTATGCCCCTTAACTCTCGTACTTAATCCGCCAAACTCGGTAAGACACCACGGTCTTTCACCCTGACGCACCTTAATCGGAGTAAAATAGATATGCTTAGAAATAATATCTGTATCATTTTGCTCGTGCCAACCCGATGCCGAATCCACAATTCTGGTTGAATCCATAGCTTTAATCAGCATATAGGCATAGTCGCTGTCAAACTGTCCCCAGCCCTCGTTAAAAGGAACCCAAACAGCTATACAAGGGCAGTTATACAACGCATTAATCATTTCCTCAAGTTCTTTATAATAAAGCGCTCTTGCGTTATCATCGGTACGCCTAAATGCTTTATAATCCTTATCGTCAAGCTTAATACCGACAAAAGGAACAGCGCTGACTTCAAGTCCGTATTTTCCTCCGCCGTTAATCATATCCTGCCATACGATAATTCCGTTTACATCGCAGTAATGATACCACAGCATAGGCTCAATCTTAATATGTTTTCTCAGCATATTAAAGCCAAAACTTTTGACTGATTTAACATCAAACTCCATAGCCTTATTATCGGGAGGAGTTAAAAAGCCGTCGGGATAATAACCCTGATCCAAAAGACCATTATGAAAATAAGGCTTATTATTAAGCATCAATCTCATAACTCCGTTTCTGTCAGCACCGACTGAAAACTTACGCATACCGAAATATGAGTTTACCGTATCATTTTTATATCTGAACACAACCTTATATAAAAACGGAGACTCCGGTGACCAAGGCTTAACATTATCGATTATAACTGTATCATCAACTGTATCGGCAATTAGTTCATTGCCGTCATAAATAAGCTTTTGAATTTGCAAACCATGTTTATTTTCAAAGGTAATAGACGACCTGTCAAAATTAGGCGTAATCTTAACATAATCAATATACTCTGTCGGAGTGCTTTCGAGCCATACGGTTTGCCATATTCCGCTTTGAGCAGTGTACCAAATATTGCCTCTGTTCGTTTTTTGCTTTCCTCTTGAATACGAATTTGCTTCCGTCAAATCACGAACGGTAACAATTAAAGTATTATGCTCCCTAATCTGCTCTGTTATTTCAAATGAAAAAGAAGTGTAGCCACCGTGATGAGAGCCGACAAACTCACCGTTAAGATAAACCTTTGCAATTTGGTCTACTGCACCGAAATTAATAAAAACTCTGCCTTTATTAAATCCGTTCGGAATATCAAATTCTTTTTTATAAATCAAATATTCCTCAGGCTTTAACGCTATTTGAACACCCGAAAGCGGAGTTTCAGGTGAAAACGGAACGGTTATTTTATAGCCAAAGCTTAAAGGAAGCTCTTCACTTTCACAAAATTCAAGTTCCCACTCACCATTTAGATTAATGAAACTGTCACGCTTAAATTGCGGTCGTGGATAGTCAGACAAAGGCTGAGCCTTATTGAGATTTTCTCCCCAAACGGTTTTAATCATTACATAACCTCCATAACAATCTTACCGTCAACAATTTGAATGTGTTTATTACATATTTCAAGAGCTGCCGTCTTGTGCGAAACAATTATACAGGTCTTGTTTTTCATATTTCTTAGATTCTGCAAAAAGCGAAGTTCTGTTTCTTCATCAAGAGCAGAGGTCGCTTCATCTAAAAGCATAATCGGTGATTTTGAAAGAATAGACCTTGCGATTGCCAAGCGTTGAAGCTGACCTTCCGAAAGCCCTGTTCCCCTTTCGCCGATAACCGTTTCTATTCCGTCGGGCAATTCGGAAATAAATTTATCGCTGCAAGAAATGCGAATAGCCTCATCAATTTCTTCTTGTGTAACATCAGGATTTATGAAAAGAAGATTGTCTCTAATTGTACCCGACAAAAGGAAATTACCCTGCGGAACATATGAGAAAAGGCTTCTCGTATGCTTATCAACGTCAATTCTACCGTCGCTTGTATCAAGGTAAATATCACCGTTTTGTACTCTGAAAACGCCAAGCAAAAGCTTTAACAAGGTGGATTTACCTATACCCGATATACCCATAATCGCAACAAAATCGCCTTTATTGACAGTCAAAGAGGTATCGTTAAGTATTACATCTCTGTCATATGAGAATGTAATATTATCGAAATTAATACATTTTAATTCGTTATATACAGCGTTTACATCGACATCACATTCGTTTGATTCTGCTTCATCAGGAACTGCGTCAAGTTCAATAATTCTTTCGCAAGAAGCAAGCAGAGCAAAATATTTAGGCAAAATGCTCGACAAAGAGGCAAACGGTTGTTGAATTTGGTTTACAAGCTGAATCATAGAGGTTACGGTACCAAAAGACATACCGTTAATAAGTCTGTACGCACCGAATGCCAGGGCGAATACAAAGCCCAAATCAAAGGTAGCGCCGATTCCCGCATTTGCACAAATTCCGAAAAGACGGCGTTTCATCTTCGTCTTATAGTTTACCTCCATAAGCTCGTCCGCTTCATTAAGGACTTTTTGCTCTGCCCTAAATGATTTAACAACAAGCAAAGAGGTTAAAATTTCCTGTATGTAAGAACGAACTTTTCCCTCGGATTCCTGTACGCTTTTATGAAGCTTTTTAAGCACTCCTCTAAACATCATAGTGCCAAAGAACACAAACAATCCGCCGATAAGAAATACAACGGCAAACACTCTGTCAATGATAACAAGATATATAAAAGCACTCAAAAGCTTAACAATGAAATAAACAAGGTTAGGCAATATGCTTGTAAAGCCGTCGGAAATAGTCTGCACATCGCTCGTCATACGGTTTTGAAGCTCACCGGTATGATATTTAGTAATCTTTGAATATTCCTTTTTCATTACAAGTCTGAGAATATACTCTCTGAGCGTTACCTCTATTCTTGCCTTACATCTTTCACAAAAGCTTCGTGAGAGGAGTGTAAGAAACAGCTGAAACATTACAAGAATCAAAAAGCAACCCGAATAATACATAACTCTTTTCAGCGAATGCTCGTCAGCAGCTGCGTCGATAACTCTTTGAGAAAATCCTGCATACATAATCGTCAAAACGGCATTTATTGTGTTTGAAACTATTAACACAAACACCTGCCATCTTTCCTTGCTGAATGTACTCCACATCCACTTTAATGTATCAATATCAGATTTCTTGAATTTTCTTCTTTCAGTATTAGCCACGGTCGTTCCTCTTTAGAAAATGATTTTCAATATAACATACACATCTATTTACAAAAATTGTAAACGGTCTTATCGGCATAAGCGCAACCCAAATATGTGCATAAAGTCTATAAAGCTTATTATTATCACAGTCAATGTATTTCTTTCCTCGTCTGAAATAACCTACAAGCTTTCCACAAATCATATCATCAGTTACATATTCCTTTTGATTAAGATTATCACCGACAATTACATAATGGTCATCGTGTACCTCTATAATTCTGTGCATAACATATTTACCGCTTTTAAGCTGATAAACAGGCACATCATATTTTTTAAGTCTTTCCTTGTTCTTAACCACAACTATGGTATCTCTGCCGCTATGAATAATAGGCCTCATAGATATTCCCTGCGTCAAACCGCAGTATTTACCCGTTTTTTCGAGTATTTCTCTGATAGATGTAAACTGTTCCATATTTCAATCCTTAATTATCAATCAACACAACAGCGTGTGCTGCAATTCCTTCTTCTCTGCCCGTAAATCCGAGTCGCTCCTCTGTTGTAGCCTTAACGCTTACATCAGAAATTTCAAGCGAGCAAACTCTTGCAATATTTTCTCTCATTAAATCAATATACGGCTTCATTTTCGGTTGTTGAGCGAGAAGCGTAGAATCAATATTTACTATATGATAGCCGGCTTCGTTCAGTCTTGCAACGATTTCTTTAAGCAAGACAAGCGAATCCGCATCCTTAAATCTTTCGTCGGTATCGGGAAACATACCGCCTATATCACCCATTGCAGCCGCACCCAAAAGAGCATCCGAAACAGCGTGTAACAATACATCGGCGTCGCTGTGACCCAAAAGTCCCATTGTGTGCGGAATATCAACTCCGCCTACAATAAGTCGTCTGCCTTCAACAAGTCTATGTACATCATATCCGTGACCGATTCTCATAACTGTACCTCGTTTTTTAATAAATTTTCTGCAAGTAAAATGTCATCGGGTGTTGTTATTTTAATATTAGAATATGAACCAACAACCATTTTAACTCTTTGATTGCAATATTCTGCAAGCTGGCAATCATCAGTAAAGTCTTTACCGTCGTTTTTTGCCTTTTTAACAGCCTCTTTATAGAGCTTAAAATCAAACGCCTGAGGAGTTTGTACCGCAAAGAGCCTACTTCTGTCAGGGGTTGCGGTAACAAAATTATCATCATCGACCACCTTAATTGTATCCTTTACGAAAACACCGACAGCAGCAGCTGAATTATCTTTAGCAGCTCTTATTGTATTTTCTATGTCCTCTGCCTTTACCAAAGGTCTTGCACCATCGTGAATAACGATAAGCTCACAGTCATCTATAACATCTACCGCATTCATAACACTTTGTTGACGGGTGCTTCCGCCGATAACAAAAGAAACCCTTTCATCATCAATAAGCTCGGAAAAAACAGGCACATCCTGCTCTCTTGCAACAACAATAACTTCATCAATATCAGAAATGTTTAAGAAAGCCTCAACGCTTCTTTGCAAAACGGTTTTGCCCGAAATTTCAAGCAAAAGCTTGCTATGCTCAATTTTCATTCTTGTGCCGTTTCCTGCGGCAAGAACAACAGCTACATTACTCAATTTCCTTCACCCTTGATAGTTCATCCTCGTTCGGAGTAACATACTCCGTATTGTAGTTATCATAAATAACCATTCCCGGTTTTGCACCGTTTGGTTTATGAACATTTTTAATTATTGTATAATCGACCGCAACATTTGAAGATGCATATGCTTTAGAATTAACGCAAGCAAGCATTGCAGCCTCTCTGATAAGTTTATCGGTAAAAGGCTTATCCTTAACCGATTGAGCGATTACATGACTGCCTGCGGCATCCTTAACATGAAACCACATATCATAATTCTTTGCGGTTTTAAGCGTAAGCAAGTCATTTTGAATATTATTTCTTCCGACAAAAATCCTAAATCCATCACTGGAAACAAATTCTCTCGGCGGAAGCTTTTTTTGCTTTGCGGTCTTAAAGCTCGGCTTTGACAAAAATCCCGAGGAATAAAGTTCCTCCCTGATAGCACTTATTTCAGCATTTGTCTGCGCTCTGGTAAGTTCATCAATTACTGTATCAAGATATTCTGCTTCTGCCTTTGCATTTTCAATAAAACTGTTAAGCTTTTGCTGAGCCACCTGCTTTTTTCTGTACTCCTTATAATATCTTTGTGCGTTTTGTGCAGGAGATAATGTCGGGTCGGCAGGTATTCTGACAGGATTATTATTGTCGTAAAAATTATCCAAATCGTAAAACAATGCACCCTTTTCGAGCAAGTGCAAATTGGCGTTAATCAAATCACCGTAAATTCTAAATCGTTCTTTATCGGCACATTCGTCAAGCTCTCGTTGTCTGTTAATTGCTTTTCTGACTGCTCTTTCCTTTAAGGTGTTAAGCTTATGAAAAAGGTCATTTGAGCGTTGCCTGATTCTCTCTATTTTAACTTGTTCAAAATAGAAATAATCAATCAGCTGTGAAAATGTATCAAATGTTTTATAAGTGCATAAATCGCCGTACTGTCTTGGCATAAAATACGTGAAATCTTTAGGTTTATCCAAAATAACGACAGTTGGTGTCGGATGATTAATATACTCTTTTAACTGAGAGAGGCTCATATCAAACTCAATTTCATTAGCGACAATAGGCGAAAGCCCCTGAATGACCTTTCCTGCCGCCTTACCTCTTGTTGCACCGACATCTTTCATTTTCGATTCAATATCAAAAATGCCGTCTTTGAGAATATTCATTTTGTCTTGAGACGGCGGTAAGGTATATTTTAAGCCCGGTAAAATTTCTCTTACCGAAGATTTTGATGAGTCAATGCGTTTGACGCAGTCAATAATTTTATTATCCTCACCAACAAGTATGATATTACTGTACTTACCCATTATCTCGGCTATTAATCTGTATTCGACAGGGTCGCCCAATTCATTTCTTGCATCAAATACAAAAGTAAGTATTCTCTCAAATCCGTCCTGCAAAATGTCAACAAGTCTTGCAGAGCCTAAAAGTTTACGCAGCAACATTGTAAGCATAGGCGGCTTTGCAGGATTTTCAATATACTGCTCGGTCAGCTGTACTCTGGCAGAGTCGGCTCTTGCAGAAAGAAGAAGCTTATGACTTCCCTCTCTCGAACGCAAGGTGATGAGTATTTCTTCTTTAGACGGCTGATAGATTTTATCAACTCTTGAATCTAAAATTTTCTCTGATATTTCATTTTTAAGAAGATGTAAAAAAATACCGTCAAGTGCCATAGTTTATTCCTTAATCAATAGTTTTAACGGGATTGCTTACAGGCGCAGTCAAAAATTTAACATCTGTAAAAATCCTCTCAAGGTCATTTTTAAGCATCAAAAAAGGCTCATTTTCCGTTTCAAAATGACCTGCTGAAATTACAGCATTACCCTCCTGTGAGGCTTCAAGCATTTCGTGATACTTCAAATCACCCGTTACAAAGCAATCGGCATTGCTCAGTGCAAGCTGCATAAACTCACCGCATGAGCCTCCGCCGACAGCCACTCTTTTAATCAATTTATCGCTGTCTGTATACCTGATACCTGAAACATCAAGTTTTGAACTTACATACTGTGCAAAGTCGTCAATGCTCATTTCGCCGTCAATATCGCCCACTACAATAAACCCGTCCATAAGTTGTTGAGTATTTTTAAGCTGCAATATTGAGGCAAGGTTTTCGTTTATACCGTTTTCTGCCTTATCAAAATTAGTATGCGCACTGATGCAAGAGACACCGTTTTTTATCATTTCATAAACGAGGCAATCGGATTTAACATCTTTTAACGGAGTGAATATAGTCGGATGATGTGTAATTAAAAGCTCTGCTCCTACATCCTTACAAAACGCAACCGCCTCTTTAGTAGCGTCAAGGGAAAGTACGGCACAATTAACAACGGCTCTGAAATCACCTACAAGATGACCTGAATTGTCCCATTCCTCTTGAGTGTCAAACGGTGCTATTGAATTAATATAATCATAGATATTTTTAACAGTCGTCATAATATTTCCTCTATCGCTCTTATTACCTTAGAATAATCTGCGCCTGATTTCTGTTTATTTACAAGATAATTTCTAAGGTGGATAAAATAATCCTTGTCAGAAAAATCATTTATCTCGCCCAAGAAATAATCAACAATATCTCGTTCATGCTTAGAATCGGTGTATTCTGCAAGAAGCACATTATAGCTGTGTTTGCCGTCTGTAACGACAGTATCTTTTAACAAAGAATAACCGTTATCATAAAGCCATTTTCTGACAAGCTCAGAATGTGACATAGGATTAAGCACAAGTCTGCACTGCTTTACATAATCACATTGAGACAAAATATCGCTTATCAGTTCACCACCAATACCCGCAATAATCACGGTATCATAAACTTTAGGTATATCGATTAAGCCGTTAGAAAGAACACATTGTATTTTATCCTCTAAATTCAAATCTTTTACAAGTCTCTTGCAAGAATTAAGAGGCCCTTCATTAATATCGCCTGCAATAATCCTATTTGATATTTTGTTTTGTGCAAGATATGCCGGTATATATCCGTGGTCGCACCCAATATCCGCAACCGTAGCATCTTGCGACACCATATCGGCAACAGCTTGCAGCCTTGCAGACAATTTAATCATAACAATACTCCAATATAATAATATAATTATTATAATATATATGGTACTAATTTGCAAGAATAGTTTGCAAGATACCTAAAGATATGTTAATATATAAATCGAGGTGTAAAAATGACAAATAATGAAAACAGCAACGAAACAAATCCGCTTTTAAGATTTGACGCCTTTATGGGAAATGTAAAGGACGGAGGACTAAGAAGCGTAACTTCTATATACATTCTTGTATCGTATTTGGTTTCAAACCTAAACGGCAAAGTGAGCAGAGAAAATCTGTTAGAAGCAACCAACGACACAATGCTTGCAAATTATTTTGAAATGTCGGATGCGATTACAAAGCTTTTGAAATCAGGCACACTAAAAGAAAACGAGGACGGTATGCTCTATATGGACAAAAAGGATGCGTCCGAGGTTGAGCTGATAGAAAAGGATTTACCCTTAACCGTCAGAGAAAGATGTATTAAAGCGTGTCAAAGAATCATAGCAAGAGAAACCTATAAGCGTGAAAATAAGGTAAGCGTTGAAAAATGCGAGAACGGTTACAAGGCTCTGCTGAGAGTAAGCGACAAAGACAGCGATTTTATGAAATTAGAGCTTTTCGCACCGACCGAGGAGCAGGCTTTAATGCTAAAGGAGAAATTCATATCCGACCCTGTATCGGTTTATGAAACCTTGATAGAAGCCATTTTTAACAACGAATAAAAACACTATTAATAATAAAAATCCAAAGCAGTAAATCGCCTTGGATTTTTTATTTTACATACTTATTCTGTTTTTAAGAGCGTCAACGCTGAGACTGCGTGCCTCTTTAAGCAGTTTTTTATACCTGTCCATATTGTATTGGGAATGCTCTGTTTCCTTACTCCACAGATGTACTGTCCAGCTGTCCTCACCAAAATATGTATTAATTAAAATACCGACAACAGCCATTTTAACCTTACTCAAAACATCCTCATCAAAAACAGCCTGCATAAAATACTTATACAAAAAATACATCAAAATATTTTCGTTGGCTTGACTGTCGGAAATTTCATTGATGCTGTAATTTTTAACTTTTTGCTTCCATTCGGGATTTATCAGCTCGGGGTTATTGAACACCTCTATAAATTTAATTTCATTTTCACCCTCGTTATAAGGACTAATCTCGTTTTGAAGCTTAACACCTAAATCCAAAAGGCTGTTCATACGCTCAACAATACCACGGCTCTTATCTTTAGCAATAGAGTATGCCTCTGTTCTGCCTTTAATAAGAGTAAAATACGTTTGAGCATCAATGTCATTCAAAGCGGGTAAATCATCATTTAATTCAAATTCAAACTCAAACGAATCAGCGTTATACATCATATCCGACGCAACAGGACAGGAAAACGAAACACCTATTTCCCGTGTTGCACCAAAATCATAGATAAATCGAGGAAATGTTCTGCAAGTGTACGGTGTATGCTCACCGCCAATAGCAATGTGCATATCACAGAGATTTTGCTCATTCAGAAACGGACATCTCTTTTTATCAGCGAGAGTGAAAATTGTATTGTCAAATTCGTCTTTGGAAAGAACGGAGTCAATTCGTCTTTTTATTTCCAATGAAGTATCAAGAGTTTTATAGTATTCCAATGACTCGCTGTCGGCATCTACTTCCCAGCCTTGACAGCAGGAATCGGGACAGTCGCCTGCAATACAATTAAAGTCCTTATAAAATGTCGGCTTTACAATTTTCATAACTTCATACCTGCCAAATAATTATTTTTATAATGTTCATCATCCGATACATCTTTAATTATCTTTATTTTATCGGGAAGTGTCACCTGCTCGTCCAAGCTTTTGAGTTCCACCTCAAGCAACGCCTTATCATTCCAAAAATCGAAAAGGTCAAGCTCAAAATATTTGCCCTCATACAAAAAACAGCAACGCTTTTTAACGATTGCATTTTTATTCGGGTCTGCCGATTTCAAAAGAAAATCGTACTCTGACCTGCTTATCAGTCGTTCCTCTTCATAGCACTCTGACGGACTTAAACGCATTTTTATTGTTTCATAATACATACTTTCAGACATATAGCTTCTCTGTCTTACTCTGTGTGAGCCTGCACCAGAGAGCAAATAAGTCTGTGAAATATCACAAATAAAAGGCTTGTAGCTCATAAGAATGTCCTTGCTCGGATACTCGATAAGATACTTCTTTTCAATTTCCTTGCCCTCTAAAATAAAATCTATTTCATCAGCTGCGGACTTAATCTTATCCTCAAAGCTGTCAAAAGATTTAATATATCTTAAATGCGGATGTCCAACATAAGCAGATAAAATACTATTTTGAAGTGACAGAGCCTCTGTAAAATTCTCCTTTCGTACATCGGTTTTGACATATGATTTCTTATCACACAATTCAAATACGAGTGCGGTATCATATCTGAAAAAAGAAGCGTAAAAAGAGACGCCAACTTTATCCGTAAACTCTTTTCTTTGCTCATTATTCAAATACGCAAAGCAATCCGTTACTCCCCTGTCATAAAAGACAAGTGTATTTTCTTTTTCGAGGTTTTTAAGTATTTCATTTATCATATTTTCATTTTCAATTTGTCTTTGAAAAACGGCAAGCTGAAAAGAAAGCGTATCGGGATAATCTTTACCCTCATTAATAAGCTGAGCAGCCGCTTCCTCACAAATAAAAACATTATCCACCTTGTTTTTATAATAATCCGCAAGTGCCTTAATTGTCTGAGTTTTGCCGGACGAGGGCGCACCTGTAAATACAATTCTGTTAATTCCCATAATTTCACCCAAAATCATTATAACACAAAAAGGAGAAAAGTAATATACCCTTCTCCTTTTATTTTATCAGAACAAGCCTGTTTCCTCTGTTCTCTTTTCAAAGAATGTAATCGGCTTTTTAACGATTGCTTTAACCGGAAATGCGATTATAAGCGCAGCCACAACATAAACAAGCAACTTTAGAATATAAATCCAATAGTTGTTTTCGTAAGTTCCGCAGATACATTCACGCATAGCCTCAATTACAAAGGTGAACGGCAGATACGGGTTAATAGCAACAAAGAAGTTTTGAGTTACATCTATCGGGAATGTACCACCTGAGCCGCCTATCTGTATAACCAGGAGAATAACGCTTATTGCTTTACCTATATCTCCGAATGTGTATACAAGGGAATAAACGAAGAACGAATATACAATTCCCGCTAATACCCCGACGAAAACAAATTTAAGCGGATAGAAGCACTGTATCTTCAAGAAGTACAAATCGCCGAGGCAGATAATAAGACTTTGGAAAATTGCGATAGCTATATACAAAAGACCTCTGCCAAAGAATTTTTCGCTGTTTTTAAGTTTAGGTGCAATTTCCTTACGCTTCTTAATATTGGTTTTAATAAGCGCAGACACCATAACAGCACCTACCCATACAGCAAGTGTGCTGTAAAACGGAGCCATTGCAGAGCCGTAATTTTCGATACCGTAAATCTTCTTATTCTTAACGCTGACAGGGCTTGCAATAAAGTCACCCAAATTTTCGGCATTCTCACCTGTAATGTTCACTATTGCATTTACTATTTGACTGTTGCTCAAAGCGTCAATGGAATTATAAAGCTTAGTAAGCTGATTATTCATATTGCTGAGCATTTTACTGAGCGTTGTAATCATATCGTCACCTGCACCGACTGACTCCTTTAGCGTGTCGGACATGGTGTTTATCTGCGGAGTATCCTTATTAACAGATTCAATGATTGCAGAAAGGTCGGTAAGAGTTGCAAGAAGACTTGTAACATTTTCCTTTAGCTTAGGCTGAATATTCTTAGTATAGTTGCTTTCAATTCCTTTCAAGGTGCCTGAAAGCTCGCTTAGTTTATTGGAAACCTCGATTAATGTAGGTCTCATATCCATAAGGGAAATATTTGCAAGAAGTTCCTTAACATCTCCGAGTGAATTTGATACATTCTTGAGCTGAGAAATTACTGAAGTAAGCTCAGAAATCGGCTGTGAAAGACTGTCATTGAGCGAGGTGAGCGCATCGATTACTTCATCTATGGCAGCTTTGATTGTTGTTATATTACCCTCAAGCACATCAATAGAAGCCTGTGCAGACTCATAATCAAGCTTAGATAAATCTCTGACTGTATTAGAAAGCGAATCAAGAGTTTCACCCGTTGAGGTCATAATTTCACCCATTGACGAAAACATAGTTGATGCTGTCGCCTGAGTTATTTCAACGGTGCTTTTTGTATCGTCAACAAGCTTTCCTGTTGATTCAAGAAGTGATTTAACATCCTTTTGATTAATAGAGGTGTTAATTCCCATCATTACATTCATAAGCTTGCTGAAGGAATCAACGCTGTTTTGCAAGGCGGACAATGAATCCTGAGCTTGCGACACCTCTCCCTTTAAATACTCAAACGAATTACCGCCTGTTGCCTGGTCGCTTTCAAGCGCCGAGCCAAGAACGGCACTCATAACCGTAACAACGGTAGAAATAAAGGACTCGTTTACGGTAAGCTGCACAGTTTGAACAACCTTATCCGTAATTTTTGTAGCAATAGCATTCTTCTTTTCGTTTGCGTAATATACAATCTCGGGTTTTTCGTAATTTGATGTTACAATGGAAGCAAGATTTTTACTAAAGCCTGCCGGAATTTCGATAGCTGCATAATAATCGCCCGCTTCTACTCCCTTTATAGCCTCGTCCTTTGACACAAACTGCCAATCAATAGAATCGTTACCCTTTAAGTTACTTACAATAGAATCACCGATTGCAATATTAATGTCCTTAAACGAAGTACCTTCGTCCTCGTTAGCAACAGCAACCATCATATTACCCGTTTTTCCGTAAGGGTCCCAGTTAGCATAAATGTTAAACCACGCATAAAGGCTGGGCAATGCAACGATACCGACAACAAGGATAATTGCCATCGTATTTGTAAAAATCTTTTTTAAGTCACGCTTAAATATACTGATTATATTTTTCAATGTCAATCCTCCTCTTCGTCCTCGTTTTCTTCTTCATCTTCTAAATCGTCATCATCCATAAATATCTCATACTCGCCAAACTCAAGCCTGTCATCATCCTCAAGATAAGGAATAACCTTAGTTTTCACAAGATATTTACAGTAGTCGGTAATTATAAATATATTCACATCAAGAAATATCAACAGCACCCAGCAAATAAGCCAAACACTTTTATCCTGATTATTTTGACAGACGTTAACCGCTATGATTGTAAACAAAACAAAAATAACAGCAAATATAATTTTTACCGTATCAAGGATTTTACAACCTCTGCGATATGATTCAATTATCTTTTCACGCAAAAACTTGTATTTATACGCAAGCTTTTCGTTATGCTTCATTTTTCTGCTCATATTTTATCCTCAAAACAAATTGTATAATTGATTATAACGAATTGTATTATAGTTGTCAACTCATCAATTTTAATAAATATCAAGCAAAATGCCGAAAAAATATTAATCAAATTGCCGTGTTTTAGTACATTTAGGTTTGTTTGTAATAGAAGAATACAGACTGTTCAAAAAGGTATAACATTAAAAATAAAGTTTCATAACCTGTTTTTGAGCTTTAAGTTCAAGCTCATCGTCAAGCTTTTCAAGTTCAACATCATTGTATTTATTTTTCAAAGCAAGTGAGATCAGCAAATCGGCAAACTCAGAATTTTTAGGCAGAATAGGACCGTGTGAGTATGTTCCGAAAGTGTTTTTATATCTAACACCCTCGGTTGAATCCTCGCCGTTATTGCCAAAGCCCTTAATAACCGTACCTAAAGGTTTAACTCCCTTGCCGAGATAGGTTTTTCCGCTGTGATTTTCAAAGCCGACAATTTCTATGCCCTCCTCGGTCTTAAAAGCATAATTGCCAATCATTCTCTCTTCGACACCCTCGGTATAAAAATCAATAATGCCCATATATTCCATCATATTTCCGTCGTGCGTCTTATAATATTTGCCGAGCATCTGATAGCCGCCGCAAATAGCAAGCATAACCTTACCGTTTTCAACAGCTCTTTTAATTTCCTTGTCCTTGCCCTGCTTCAAGTCATTAAGCAAAACATCCTGTTCAAAATCCTGACCGCCGCCGACAAACAAAATATCGTAATCATCAGAATTAAAAGACTTGCCCATAGTAATTGAGTCTACCTGAACATCAATGCCACGAAGCTCCATTCGTCTTTTAAGAGCTATTATATTTCCTCTGTCGCCGTAAAGATTAAGCATATCGGGATAGATATGTGCAATTTTAATCATCATTCCCAAAAGTCCTTACCTCCTAATCTTTTAGCAATAACAGGTCGCATACTCATCATAGATGTGTAAGTCGGCACAATATAGACATCTTTATCATTTGAAACAGCCAAATCTGCAAGCTTATTATAATCCTCATTTTCGATAACATTAATTTTTCTGTTACCGACGCCCTCGTATTTAACTCTTACAGCCATATCATAACAACGCTTACCCGTAACATAAAGTTCCTTAACATTTTCCTTTTCAAAAATGCCTGCAAAATCAACATCCCAAATCCAGCTGACATCTCTGCCGTCGGCAGCATTATCATTGAGTGAAAGCACGAGTGTAAAGTCGTCATTAATTGACTTCAAAAAACTCATTGTCTGACTGAAACCGGCAGGATTTTTTACAAGAATAATATTCACCTTATGCTCACTGGCTGTAAACTGCTCCATTCTGCCAAAAGCACCGTTAAAAGTTTCAAGTGCATTAATAATTGTATCATTATCAATTCCCAAGCAGCTAAGCCCCGCCGCACATCCGACAGCGTTATAAATGTTATAAGCACCACCGATATTGATTTTAACAAGTCGCTTATCGTCATTAAAATCAACACTCACCACGGAGTGATTTTGTGCAAGCTCCTGAATATCTGTAACGAAAAAATCAGGCTGAGGTCTCTTATAACCGCAGTTTCTACAAACAAATCCTCCGAGATGTCCAAAGGTATGATAAGTATAATCATATTCGTGTTTGCAGAAAATACAGTATTTTGCGTCACTTATTTCAGGTGCTTTTGCGTCACGGTCAAACGGCACATCTACTCCAAAAGTAACAATTTTGTTCGGTACTTCTTTTGAAATAGAATAAGTCAGCGAGCAGTCAGCATCAAGGCAAACAACTGCATTCGGCAAATTCTTTATGCTCTCTTTAATTGCATTGAGCGTATGAGTAACCTCACCGTAACGGTCAAGCTGGTCACGGAAAACATTTGTTACAAGAACAACATCACAATAAATATATCTTGAAACCTCTCTGAATGCATTTTCATCGCACTCTACGATAGCGTACTCGTACTTACTTTTGCCCGTAACAGTAGAGTTCATTATGAAAGATGAGGTAATACCTGTAATAAGGTTAGCTCCCGATTTATTTATAAAATAGGTTTTTCCTGCCTTTTTAAGTCCTTCCTCGATAATACGACAGGAAGTGGTTTTACCGTTTGTACCCGTAACGATAATTACCTTAACATTTTTAGAAAGGTCGGAGAGAACATTTCTCTTTACCTTTAATGCCACTCTGCCCGGCATTGTTGTTGCGCCTCTGCCCATTTTTTGCAAAACAAAATGCACGAAGCGACAAACAAGGCAGCTAATAAAAACTCGCATAAAATCATCCTTTATATTGAAATTATTTGTACTGCTTCAAATCCTCGGTCAAAAGATTAATTCTTGCAATACTTTTCCATTCATAGTCCATATCAATAAGCCTGATTATGGTATCAAACAAAAGCGTAGGGTTAAGATTTTTCTTAACACCTGCAAGAAGTCTGATATTAAGAACAATGTTATTATCTCTTATTGAAATATTGTACTTTGAAATAAACTGCTTAATATCAGTTTCCTTGAGGACTCTTTTTCTGCCCTGCTTGCCTTTTTTAAGTGCCATTATTTCGTCAGAAGCAAGCACAGCTTTGATTCTCTCTAACGCAGTATCATTATCCTTAAACTCAAATCTGTAAACATAATCGCTAAAACAAATTTGGTCACAATCCATAAAATCGTCGTATACATCAACGATTCTGATTCCGACAGGCAATACAGCATTTACCTTATCCTTTAGTTCATCATCTGTCATATCGTCTGTAATACGAATATCAACATTCTCGCAAAAGCTTTCAACACCCAGCGAAAGCGGTAATGAAAAACTCATATAAGGACGTGGGTTAAAGCCTTCGGTGTACCAAAGATTTATCCTTGCTCTTGCAAAGGCTCTGGAAAATACTCTGTTCGTATCAAGGTGGCTGATATATTTAGCCTGACCTGTTTTTGAAAATCTAAGTCTAACTTCTCGCATCGCAATTACCTCCGTTGAGCCTATTTGCTCCGCAACCTGCACACTTAATTCTGCAATGAGGTGTTGTTTTGCTTTCGTGTGCCTTTAGATTCTCTTTTTCAAGGAATTTTCTGCTGACACCGAAGTCAATGTGATCCCACGGCAAAAGCTCTGAAAACTCCCTCTTGCGTTGTGTATAAAACAACGGGTCAATAGAACATTCGTCAAACGCCTGCATCCAAGCATCAAAGTTAAATTTATCATCCCAAGAATCGAATTTACAGCCTTTCTTAAATGCAGAATAAAGCACTGAAGAAAGTCGCCTGTCACCTCTTGCAAGAACGCCCTCTAATAACGAAGTCGGCGTTTCGTGATATGAAACTCTTATCTTTTTGCTCGGGATTGACTCAAGCAGATGCTTTTGCTTCGCTTTAAGCGAATCCATAGAATCTTCAGGTTCCCATTGAAACGGAGTAAAAGGCTTTGGAATAAACGACGCACAGGAAACATTCACCTGAACGCCCGTTCCCTTTTGCCTGTTTGGATTTTTATAAAATGCGTGAACTACATTCATTGCAAGGTCTGCAATGCCCTCAATATCCTCCATTGTTTCGGTCGGAAGCCCCATCATAAAATAGAGCTTTACAGTTGTCCAACCGTTATCGAATGCTTTGGTGCAAGTGTGGAGAATTTCATCTTCGGTAATATTCTTATTAATTACATCTCTCAATCTTTGAGTACCCGCCTCGGCAGCAAAGGTAAGACCGCTTTTTCTCACCATATTAAGCTTTTCTACAAGCTCATCAGAGAAGTTATCAACTCTAAGGCTCGGAAGCGAAAGATTAATATTGTCTTTTGCAGTCCAGTCAATAAGTGATGTAAGCATTTCGTTTACGCAGGAATGGTCAGAGGTTGAAAGCGAGCAAAGGGATAGTTCGTCATAACCCGTTGACTCAATAAGTGCCTTTGCCTGTGCATTGATTGTTTCAACGCTCTTTTCTCTGATAGGTCGATATGTGAAGCCCGCCTGACAAAAGCGACAGCCTCTTATACAACCTCTGAAAATTTCCTCAACTGCTCTGTCGTGAACAATATTTATAAACGGAACAACAAATTTATCAGGATAATAACAGCTGTTCAAATCGGCAACAACTGATTTTTGTACCTTTTCATGCGCACCGTTTGTTGCTTTAAGTTCTTTCAAGGTGCCGTCTTCATTGTAACTCGGTTCATAAAAAGACGGAACATAAATTCCCTTAATATCCTTAGCTTTAAGCAAAAACTCATGCTTGGAAAGTCCATTTTTCTTACAATATTTAATCAAATCCAAAATTTGATTTGTTGTTTCCTCACCGTCGCCCAAAAAGATAATATCAAAAAAGTCTGCAATAGGCTCGGGATTGCACGCACAAGGTCCGCCGCAGGCAACAATCGGAGTTAGCGACTCTCTGTCCTTTGAAAAAATTTCAACACCTGCCAAATCGAGCATATTAAGCACATTGGTATAGCTAAGCTCATACTGAAGAGTAAATCCAATCATATCAAAATCCTTGATATAATCTCCGCTTTCAAGAGCAAAAAGCGGAATATTATTTTTACGCATCTGCTCTTCCATATCGGTATCCGGAGCAAAAACTCTTTCGCACCAAGCGTCTTCCCTGTCATTTACAAGTCCGTAAAGAATTTTCATTCCCAAATGGCTCATACCAATTTCATATGTGTCGGGAAAGCAAAATGCGTATCTTAAACTGACCTCGTCGGGATTTTTAACAACGCTGTTCAATTCGCCACCCACATAACGGGCAGGCTTTTGAACATATTGCAATATTTTTTCAACCTCTTTTTTAATCATAAGTACCTCTGATAATCCATGTAAACAAATATAAACAAATGAACAAAGCATTCAGACTTTTAGCATATACTGCGTAAAACAGCAGAGCCAAAAGACATATAACGGCAACAAAATAATATGCCTTGTATGAAATATAAAAATCAAATATTCTGTCGCAAAGAAGTTTCAAACATCTTCCTGCATCAAGCGGATATATCGGCAAAAGATTTATAAGCAAAAGTGCCAAGTTAATTTTTGGCTGAACATTAATCAAAACCATCAAAAGATTAACCGCAATCCCCGAAAGTAAAAACACAAGCTCCTGAATAAAGCCAAGTCTTGACGAGTGGATAAGTCCGACTCCGTAATATGAGAGCGTTATTTTCTCTGCTTTTCCTTTGAAAGCATAAAGTGTAACAATATGTCCCAACTCGTGCAAAGACGAAAACAAAATTAAATACAAAAACTGCTTGCTCTCACAAAGAAGTGCAATCAAAACCACAATGAAAAAAGAATATTCAATTTTATATTCAACACCGAAAGCCTTAAATTTCACACAAATCACCGTATAATCATACGATAACTTGACAAATTTAATTACCTGCTTTTATCTAAATAGCTTTGCAAAATCATTACGGCAGACACAGCGTCAACCGTATCTTTACGCTTTTTGCCACGCACATTATTTTCACTCAAAATATTATGAGCCATAACGGTAGTTAATCTTTCATCCTCAAAGAATATTTGCAGGCTCGGCATTTTTTCTTTAAGTGCCTCACCCAAAGCCCTACATTCATCACATCTGTAACCGTAAGTGCCGTCCATATTTCTCGGCAAACCGATTACAATTTTTTTTGCTTTATTTTCTTCGGCAAGCGAAAGAATTTTATCAACAAGCTTTGGCTGATAGTCTTCTTTAATAACTGTTAGCGGAGATGCAAGAACGCCCATAATATCCGAAATGGCTATTCCTGTTCTTGCATCACCGTAATCTACTGACATTACTTTCATATACACTTACAAGAATAGGAAAATCACGCAGATTTTCCTATTACTTTTCTTAATTAATTTTATTCTTCGTCATCAGACGGTTTACCGTCGCCCGATTTCGTTGTATTTTCCCTATTTTCTACGGCAGAGCCTGTTGTACTTACATTTGACTTTGAAGTTTTACCACCAAAATCGTGATAATCAGTTTGACGAGGTAAATTATCAACATCAAACCAACCCCAATTTCCGGAACCGCTGTAAAGTCCGCCGTTAGAGGAAAATTCTCGTCTAACAGTACCCTCTGAAAGCGTAAACTCCTTAACAGGATTAGACTTTTTATCATAAACCTGTTTCAATACTGCGTTCCAAAGCGTACCGGACGGGTTAGGAGACAAGCCGTAAACTACTTCCTTATTCTCATCATAACCGTACCAAACTCCTCCGATATATTCGGGAGTGCCGCCGATAAACCAACGGTCATAGGATTCGGTTGTTGTACCTGTCTTGCCGATACATTCGATACCGTTAAGCGAATAGAAGCGACCTGTACCCTGTGTCATAACGGTATTGAGCAATCTGTTCATAACCCAAGAAGTGTTTTCACTAAGTGCAACCTCTTTATCCTTCTCGGGAGTTTTTTCAATAACGACATTGCCCTTTGAATCCTCAATTCTATAATAACCGTAAGGCTCATAGTAATATCCGCCGTTACCAAACGCCTGGTATGCGGCAGTCATTTCAAGAACTGTTACACCATAGGTCAACGCGCCTGTTGCCATAGGCGCAAGGTCGCAGTCCTGAGCAACCAAAGTTGAAATATGAAACTTATTCATAAAATAATCATAAGAATAAGTTGTGCCGATTTTATCAAGCGTTCTTGCAGAAACTGTATTAAGCGAGTTTGCAAGACCCTTTTGAAGTGTGACGGTGCTGTTAGAATAAGTACCACCCTCATTGGTAGGCCACGGTTTACCGTTAATATTCATAAGCGGTGCGTCCTTAACAGGTGTTGACCAATAAACATCAAGGTCGTCAGAATGAAGGCTCTTTTCCAATGCAGGTCCGTAAACAGACAGAGGCTTAATAACAGAACCCGGCTGTCTTGTTGCTTGCCATGCACGGTTAAGCGTACGGTTTGCTTCTTTCTTACCCGTACCGCCTGCCATACCGAGAATGCGTCCTTTATAGTCCATAAATACACAAGCACCCTGAACAGTCTCATCAGGCATTTTTCTGTAATTCTCATAAACGTCTTCGATTGCATTTTGAACGGTAAAGTCAACGGCAGAATAAATCTTCAAACCGCCACCGTAAATCATATTTCTTGATTTCTTTGCGCTGTATCCTGCGTTCTGTAAATCCTCTATAACCTCATCAATTACATAGTCGGTATAGTAAGAATTGATTACGCCCGAATCTTCTTTATCCTTATCTTTGTCGCTAACCTGACTGCCTTTGTAGTTAGGAGAATTTGTAAAGACAAGCTCATAATTCAATGCTTCGTTATATTCGTCCTCGGTGATAAAATTGTTCATTTTCATCTTTTCGAGAATATATTTCTGCTTTTTCTTATTATTCTCCGGATTTAACAAAGGGTCATATTTAGTAGGAAACTGGGTAATACCCGCAAGTGTGGCACATTCGGCAACATTCAAATCCTTAACATCCTTGCCGAAATATGTTTCTGCGGCAGTTTTAACACCGTAACAACCGTGAGAAAGGTAGATTGTGTTAAGGTAAGCCTCCATTATTTCCTGCTTTGAATAATGCTTTTCAAGATTAAGTGCAGAAAGAATCTCGTTAAACTTTCTAACGAAGGTTACATCATTTTCATCCGTAAGGTTTTTGATAAGCTGTTGGGTAATTGTTGAACCGCCCTGTCCGCTGTTAGTAGGCTTAACTATAACGCCGATCGTTCTAATCCAGTCAACCCCGTGGTGTTTATCAAATCTTTCGTCCTCAGTTGCTATAAATGCCTTACTGAGATACGGGGTCATATCGTCAATATCAAGCCAAATTCTGTTTTCCTCACCGTGAAGTCTTGTGATTTCAACAAGTTCGTTATTTTCATCATAACCGTAGATAAACGATGTTTGATTTTGACTTGAAGCTTCATCCTCAAGATTAAATACAACATCACCGTGAACAACGGAATATCCGTACACAAAAAGCACGGAACAGCAAATTATTCCGACAACGGCAATTATTATCAGGAGAGCGAGCAAAACCTTTAATACAACCTTAGAGCCTTTCTTTTTCTCGGGTGAATCAGACGGCTTTGACTTTGGCGAATTCTTCTTTGTCGCAGCCTTTTTCTTAGAAGCATTAGAGCTTTTATTATCAAAGGTGCTGTAAGATGTCGGCAACTTGCCGGAATTCTTATCAAGCGCTTCCTTGTCCTCGTTATATACTTTTTGAGAATTGTTCATAAATGCTTGCATTAACTCGTCATAATCTTTGTTTGCCATGAACTAAACCTCCAAGTTAAAAGTAATACATTTTATTATATATTATAATTATTAAAAAATAAAGATATTTTAGAAAATATTTACAAATTAGGTTGATTGTTTTTAGGCTTAGACAGCTTTTTCGCCTTTCTTTTGTTCATATCGACGCTTTTTACTGAAACCTGTACCCCGTCATAGGTCTTTTTTGCTCTTATGGTTGTCCAATAACTGTTATTGCAAGCTGTGCATTTTGTAGGACATCTGAACGACTTATTTACGCAATCAAAATCCTTTAATCGTTGCATTACAGAGTTACAGCCGGGACAGAAAATTTCTTGCTCATAAACATCAAAAAGGCTCGATTTTGGTTTTGTAATCAAATACGGCTTATAAATCAACCTTTCAAAAAATGACCTGTCGCAATCTACGATATATCCCTGAAGCTTATCTATATCAAACACATGCTTGAAGCATTCGCATTCCAAATAGCAATCGGTTAAAGCCCTGTGTAATGAAGAAGTATCTATGTCAATATTGAAAAGCTCACAGCATTTTGCAAGTGAGACCTGATTATTATCTTCCTTTTCGATAAAAGACATACAATATTTTTGTGCATCGCAATACCTTGTAATGAAGCCAATGTCAAGATTTCCCAAAAGCACCTGATAATCTGCGGCAAGCACATATAAATCAGAATTACTCCACGACAAAAAGACATTACCCTCACCGCTGCTCCATTGAGCAAAGTCAGTAATAGCCTGAGAAAAAGGAATGCCGTTTTCCTTTAACTCCTCATTGGTAATGTTCGTTAGGCTTTTACATCTGCCGGACAGCTTTTTGGTAATTTTAGGCTTAACAAGCTGCTTGAATGTATCGACAATTTCAAGCCTTTCGTTCAGCTTTACCGCACCGATTTCGATTATCTCGTTCATAAAGCCTTTTTTAGCATAGCTGTAAGCATTATTCCATTCTAAATCAAAAATTATATAATTCAAAACACAACCTCTGATACAAAAAAATAACCTTGCATAACGCAAGGTTATTACTCAATTGTTATACAAAAAGAAATACCAAAAATGCAGCTAAAACGAGAACAAAGAAAAATGTGATAAACCACTTTGTAACTCTTTCAAGCTTCTTTTCGTTAGTCATACCCTTTGATTTGTTACCATAGGACTCGCTGTTTCCGCCGATAACGCCCGATAAATTAGATGATCTGCCCTCTTGCATAAGTACAATAACAGTGATAATGATAGATGCTACGATTAATACAGCACCGAAAACATAATGATACCAGAGCATAATTTTTCCTCCAATCGAAATTTGACTACTGAATTATAGCACAAATAAAATTATAATGCAAGTGTTTTTTACAAATCAAAAGCTTATCTGCTGAGCATTGTCCGACGGACCGGGTAATGCGCCCGCAGCAGGCAGATTTTTTGTTCTGAATCTCCAAGCTTTTTCAAACTCACCCTCAACATATTTGTGCATAGAATCAACCTTGTGGTTTTTCTTCTGTGTCATAACAGAAACACCTATTGTGTCCTTTGAAGTCTTTGGTGTAAGAGCGCCAGTATTCAAAATGAGCATTCTGCCGCTGGATGAGGAAAGCACAAATTCGGTGTCCTCCTCGATATATTCACAACAAGCAAGCGGAGATTTCAAAGAATAAGCCTTTAACAGCTTCTTTCTGTTAGTTTTGGTCTGATAAGCGGTAATGTCAACCTTTGCAACTTTTCCGTTTTCAAAGACGAATATCATATATCCGACATACTCCCTGATTACGCAGATATACACAACTTTTTCGTCCTGTTCCATTTCGAGCTTAGACGCAACATATGTTCCGAGCTGAGATGCTTTACCGTCAGCAAAGTCGTCAAGCCTAGCCTTGTAAACCTGACCCTTATCGGTGAACGCTAAAAGTTCGTCTTTGTTTGAGCATTCAAATGTTTTTTCAACACAGTCGCCCTCTTTGACCTTTTGCTCACCCGACATACGCAGATTGGCAGTACGAATTTTGTTGAGATAGCCCTCTTTGGTAATAAACAAGGTTACCGGATAATCGGGGATTTCGTCTTGCTGAGAATCGTCATACTGCTCTACCTCATAGAGAATTTGCGATTTTCTGTCGCCCGAATATTTATCGCTTACATCCTTGAGTTCGTTTACAATAATTCTCTTTTGCTTATTTTTACTGTCAAGAATACCCTGAAGCTCCTCAATCTCCGTTTTGAGAAGTTCAATATCTTTTGTTCTTTTAAGAATATACTCTCTGTTAAGATGTCTGAGTTTGATTTCAGCAACATATTCAGCCTGAACCTTGTCGATTCCGAATCCAATCATAAGGTTTGGAACAACATCGCTTTCTGCATCTGTGTTGCGAATGATGCTGATTGCCTTGTCAATATCGAGCAAAATTCTTTCAAGACCCTCAAGCAAATGAAGCTTTTCGCTCTTTTTGTTAAGAGTGAAAGATGTGCGCCTTTTTATACACTCAAGACGGAAGCTAATCCACTCCTTGAGGATGTCGCCAACGCCCAGAACACGGGGATAGCCGTTAATCAAAATGTTGAAGTTGCAGGAGAATGTGTCCTCAAGAGGCGTCAATTTATAAAGCTTCGTCATAAGTGCGTCGGCATCTACGCCACGCTTCAAATCGAGAGTGATTCTCAAACCCTTGCGGTCGGTTTCGTCTCTGACATCCGAAAGCTCTTTAACCTTGTTTGTCTTAACAAGCTCTACAATTTTGTCGATTATAGCTTCTGAGGTGGTTGTAGGCGGAATTTCCGTAATGTCAATACAATTATACGATTTGTCATATTTGTACTTAGAACGCACTTTAACAGAGCCTCTGCCGGTTTTGTAAATCTTATCAAGCTCGTCCTTGTCATAAATGATATATCCGCCGCCGACGAAATCCGGAGCAAGCAGCGTTTCGGAAATTTCGTGGTCGGGATTTTTAATAACGGCGATAGTGGTCTCGCAAAGCTCCTTTAAGTTAAATGAAGCAATGGAGGAAGCCATACCTACTGCAATACCTGTTGTGACATTAGCCAAAACCGACGGAAATGTAACAGGTAAAAGCGTAGGCTCTTTCATAGAATTATCGTAATTGTCTACAAAATCAACCGTGTTTTTATTAATGTCCTCGAAAAGTTCCTTTGCAATCGGAGCAAGCTTTGCCTCTGTGTAACGAGAAGCGGCATACATCATATTTTTGCTGTAAGCCTTACCGAAGTTACCCTTTGACTCCACATAGGGGTATAAAAGGCTCTCGTTGCCTCGTGACAATCTAATCATGGTTTCGTAAATAGAAGCGTCGCCGTGAGGATTAAGCTGCATAGTTCTGCCGACAATATTTGCACTCTTAATCGTTGCTCCCTGCAAAAGCCCCATATTATACATTGTATAAAGGAGCTTTCTGTGCGATGGCTTGAATCCGTCAATCTGAGGAATAGCACGAGAAAGAATAACGCTCATTGCATAAGGCATATAGTTAAGCTTTAGGGTGTCAACAATTTTTTCATCTTTGACCGTGCCGGCATTCTTAATATGAACATTATCAGCCAAGGAATTGTCAGGCTGATTGTCTATTTTCTTTTTTTTAGCCATAAAATACCTCCTTAGCTTACATCAGCGGCATCTATATATAGATGACCAAAGTTTGCAATATAATCCTTTCTGCCGTCAAGATTGTCGCCAAGTAAAAGGTCGAACATCTCGGCAGTAGCCATAGCGTCATCGGGAGTTACCTTGATAAGTCGCCTTGTTGCAGGATTCATTGTTGTAAGAGACATCATATCAGCCTCGTTTTCACCAAGTCCCTTTGAACGCTGAACGGTGTATTTGCTGTCGGCAAGCAGCGACTTAATTTCGTCCATTTCAATCTCGTTGTAAGCAAAATATGTTTGGTCCTTGCAGGTAACCTCGTAAAGCGGAGATTCTGCAATATACACCTTGCCCGCTTCGATAAGCTTAGGCATAAGGCGGTAAATCATAGTCAAAATAAGCGTTCTGATTTGGAAGCCGTCAACATCGGCATCGGTACAAATCATAATCTTGTTCCAACGCAGAGAATCCATATCAAACATTGATACATCCTTAGCCGCTTTGCTCTTGACCTCAACGCCGCAACCCAGAACCTTAATCAAATCGGTGATAATATCGCTTTTGAAAATCTTGTCATAATCTGATTTAAGGCAGTTAAGAATTTTACCTCGAACAGGCATAAGAGCCTGAAAATTAGCGTCTCTCGCCTGCTTGCAGGCACCCAGAGCAGAGTCACCCTCTACAATGAAAATTTCCCTCTCGTTTACATCCTTGCTTCGGCAATCAACAAACTTTTGAATTCTGTTTGTCATATCAACCTTTGTTTGTAAGGTTGTTTTAAGCGTTTTTCGGGTGTTCTCAGCCTTGATACGAGAACGCATATTGATTATCATTTGGTCGGCTATCTTATCGGCATCCATCTTGTTTTCGATGAAATAAACCTCTAACTGCTTTCTGAAGAAATCAGTCATTGCCTCTTGAATAAACTTGTTTGTGATAGCCTTTTTTGTCTGGTTTTCGTATGAAGTTTGGGTCGAGAATGAGGAAACGACAAAAATCACGCACTCCTCAACATCCTGTACCGTTATTTGCGAGTCACTCTTGTTAAACTTATTGTTCTGCTTCAAATAAGCGTTAATTTGACTTACAAAGGCACTCTTAAAGGCTTTTTCGGGTGCGCCTCCGTGTTCAAGAAATGATGAGTTGTGATAATATTCTTTTAGCTGTCGCTTCAATGAAAAGCAAAGAGCCGCTTTAATTTTAAGCTTGTAGTCGTCCAAATCCTCACGGTCTCTGCCGACACGCTCGCACTCCCAATACTGAGGAGTGGTAAAAGCATCCTCGCCTGCAATTTCGGCAACATAGTCCTTAATACCGTTTTCGTAACAAAACTCGGTGGTTTCAAATTGGGTAGAGGTAAGCTGATTTTTGAAAACAAAGGTAATTCCATCGTTTACAATAGCCTGTCGCTTGATTGTTTCAATAAAATAATCGACAGGGACATTAATATCTGTAAATACCTTTAAGTCAGGCTTCCATCTGATTTTTGTACCCGTGTCGCCTCGTCTGCCGTACGGTTCTTTTGTAAGTCCGCCCACATTTTCACCGTGTTCAAAATGCAAGGTGTACTTAAAGCCACCCGTTTTAACTTCGGCGTCCATGTATTCCGAGGCATACTGCGTAGCGCATAAGCCTAAGCCGTTTAATCCGAGAGAAAACTCGTAGTTGTCGGAGCCGTTGTCATATTTTCCGCCTGCGTAAAGCTCGCAGAAAAGAAGCTCCCAGTTAAATTTATCTTCGTTTTTGTTATAATCCACCGGGATACCACGACCGAAATCGTGTACCTCAACAGAACCGTCATTGTATCGGGTGATAATAATTTTTGAGCCGTAACCCTCTCTCGCCTCGTCGATAGAGTTGGACATAATCTCAAAAATAGAATGCTCACAGCCCTCTATGCCGTCAGAGCCGAATATAACAGCAGGTCTTTTTCTTACTCTGTCTGCGCCCTTGAGCGACTTAATGCTGTCGTTGCCGTATTCTTGCTTCTTAGCCAAGATTACCCCTCCATTATTAGTATACATACTAAATCATTATACTATATATTGTTATAAAATGTCAAGGCTTGCATTGACAGAGGGGATTTAAGGTGATAATTAAGAGAACTATTAAAACAGATATACAAATCCCTCAGTCAGCTACGCTGACAGCTCCCTTGAAAAGGGAGCCATAGAGTACCTTGATAAGGGAGGCATAAAGAAAAAACCGACTCAAATTAATGAATCGGTTTTGAAAAATTTAGAATGTTAATTCGTCCGAATAACCCTCTTCGTCCAAAGGCATAGTTCCACCTGATAAATAGTCTGTACCAATAGTTGTTTCAGGAGTATTAAACATAATAATTTCAATCTTTGGTGTTTCAAATTTATTCATTATCATATAACCTCCTTAGTTTTGGTTTGTATCTGTGATTCCAAATTTATTTTCTATACCAAATGCCTGAGTATACTCGTCGCCATCAATGACATGTACGCCGTCTTTATCCCGGTACTTGAGATATGCCTTTGCTTTGATAGCACTGTACTTTGTGCTATCTTTTGATAAGCTAAGCGTTGCAGTATATTCATTTTCGGCAGATAATGCTCTTACTCGGAAAACTTTGCTTGTTGCAGGTCTGCCTGTCGGAAGAATAGGAATAAATGTAATACCCCATTCAACAGGAGTGCAACCCTCAGCAAGTGAGAACTTGCAGTTAAAGCCGACATACTTGTTCTTATCATCATAAGAAGCAAATGTACCTACTGTGTTAATCTTGGTCTGCTTGCTTTCACCCTTAATAACTTTAATGACATATACTTCACTTCTTGCAGGAACATAGAATACCGTTCCGTGCATATATGCGATAATGTCCTTCGTTTCAGTAGATTTAGACAATGCATAATCTGATGTATCGTCAAGTCCGTATTTTGTTACATCAACCTTTGTGTTATAGTCTAAATTTGCTTCATTACCGCCATCAAAATGAACATTACATTTATTATCATTATACGGTGTCAATGTGGCATTAACCGTAACGCTCGAAACATTAGCACTGCCCTGAACGCTTGGCTTGTCCCAATCACCTGTTGTAAAGAACGGGAACTGCAACTTGTTTGCAGTTGAAGTTGGTAAGGTATCGCCTGCCTTTACATACTTAATATCGGAAATCCTACCGCCGACAACGAAGGTAACCTTAGTATACTTTTCGTACTCAGTCTGTACCTTGTTACAATAAGCCTTTACGGTTGCATCGCCTGTAACAACATAACTGATGCTCTGCTGTCCGTAAATTTCGCTTGTTGTGCCGTCCTTTTCTATAACATACTTATAAACATTCTGTTCGGTCTCAGGAGCAATAGTTATTTCTGTACCGTAGTTCATATCTTTATAAGATTTTCCTGCATTTGTAATCTCTTGGTCATTTTGGTCATAAACAGTAAGATTTACTGTGCCCTGTTTCTTGCGAAGCAACGATTTAGCATATAGAACTTCAAAAGTAATATCATCAATGTCTTTTTGCGAGTGTACAGAGTTTCTGTTAGAAGCGGCAGACTTTACAACAGCATCATAATTAGAATACGAATCTTCATCATAAAGTCCAGAATTTTGAGAAATATTTTGAAATTCCACACCGACAGCATTGTTATATGCTGAAAAGTCGGGAGCATAACCGCACAAACATACTGTTTTATAATTGCTAAAGTCATGATATTCTGTTATTTCATTTTTATTTTCGGTAAACAGATAACCGCTTGGGCTTGTAGGCCAAGAATAAGTGTATGTTGTGTGCTTTTCTTCGCTTGTTTGAACAGTTTGAGTTGGTGTATTAGTAGGTTTTTTACTATATGCTTCACTTGCATTTTTAGCAGCTACAACCGTTTCAACGGCAGGGTCAGATGCCGACTTAAAAGTATAATTGTACTTGATGTTTTTATATGCGTCATCTACAGCCTGCACCAACGTATCTATATCGTGACCGGCTTTTTGTGCCGCCAAACCGGGACTTGAAGCGTAATCGTAAGAATTAGGGTCAAATTTTTGAAGAGCATTAATAGCTCTTGCAAAATCATTTAACGAAGCAATATCACAGTTTGCCTTGTCTAAACTATTATATTTAGTCCTAGCTTCACTTACTTTACTAATTACCTTTTTATAATTAACAATAAAAATATTTGCAGAAGAAATAGTACCTGTAGTCTGGTCATTTGCCAAGTTGTCATGACCCGTTCTGAATGTAAAATTCAACTGAACAGATTTATAACCGGCGGTAAAATCACCGCCTTTATATTGCAAATAGTTACCGTAATACCCGTTTTTACCTTGCTTACAAGTATAATTATTGGTTGTTCCTATTTGATCACGTTGACTTGAATTATACATAATATATGTATAATTCATTCTGCCGTCATAACCACGCCATCTGTCATTAACGAGTTTCATATCGCTAACACCGTTTAGGTTACACCTATATGCACTAAGAGAACCCCAACCCCAAAGAGTTGGTATAGAATATCCGGCAACAGCAAAGCCTATACCTATCTGTGGAGGAGTATCTCCATCATACAGCATTACCGAATTACCATAATAAAAATGTGCCTTGGCATACATTTTATTTTCGCTCACAGCACCGTTTAATCCGGTAACATCATATTGACCGTAAGTATATGTTGGTCCCATTTTTGAAGGTGCATACAAACAATTTTTATATGCCTTTCGATAATTCTCCACAGTATTATCATCAGAATCTCCTTCAAAAGAGCCGTAATTATTTGCTGTTTTTCTTTCAAAATTATCTAATTGTAAAATTGAATTAATATTAACAGTATCGTTAGTGAACTTCAAATTTGTGTCAGTCCAACCATGGGTGCTGTCAGGACCTGCTCCCGCTGTTTGCCCTGCTTTTTTAATTAAAAAGCATACTGTTGCAGTTTCTTTATTGTTGTTAATTGCCCACTTAACAGCCTCGGCAATATCAACAGTCAAATCTCCTGTAACTTCTGCAACTGTATCATATGAAATTATATCGGTTAAGCCATAATAAGAATTTGCTCTGCTGATATGATTTCCGTCATTTTTATCCCACACGGTATGGGAAGCAAACTTTTTCTGACCATATTGGTAGAACTCGGTGTTTTTCTTTGTGGGATAGCAAATTCTTAAACCGCAATCCTCTGTGAAACTCTCAACAGAGATATTTACAGTAAGATCTGCAGTTGAAACATTTACACCGCTGTCAATAAGCGATTTTACATTAAAGTTCATATAGGCTATATCGAAATTATCATTTTGAGCGTCATTACATAATATAGCATATTTTGTGGTTGAGCCGCTTACAGTTTTGAATCTGTTATCACCGCTACCGCTGTTATTTGTAAGAACGCCATACATTTTATTACCGGAACTGTCGACAGAAACACTGATAGTGGAATCACCTGCCGCTGAAGCCGATAATGCGGAGAATGGCATTGATGCAATAATCATCAATGCTGCCAAAAGACAAGAAATTGATTTTTTGAACATTTTACCCTTCTTCATATTTTTCACCTCAAATAATTTTTTGTTAAATTATACCAAATACATTATACATAATCTGTTTATATATGTCAACTGTAAATTATAATATAAAAGAGCTTTCACCACGAGTACACGAACTTTCGTAACCGACAAGAAAGGCAAGCGGTGTTAAGGGCAAAAAAAGTGCCGATAAAACCATAGGCCCATAAGGGGCATTTTGGTTTTATCGACAGTCTAAGGATTGCTTTTCAAGGGAGCTGTCAGCGTAGCTGACTGAGGGGTTGGCATATCTGTTTCAATAGTTATATTTAGTTATCAGCGTAAATCCCCTCAGTCAATGCAGAGCATTGACATCTCCCCTTGATAAGGGGAGCGATGAGAATCCCTCTCTTGTTAAGGGAGACTTAATTTTCTTCTTCGATTTGCGACTGCTCCTCAGTTTCGGCAGAAACGGCAGTCTCTGCAGGAACTTCAACGGTGCCGTAATTCATAAGATTTTCAAACTCTTCGCCTGTAATCTTTTCCTTACTGAGCAAGGCATTTGCAACAATTTCGAGCTTATCGTAATGCTCTTTAAGAATTTCGGCAGTTTTATCATAAGCCTGACGCATAATTTTTTCTACCTCGGCATCAATTCTTGCAGAAGTCTGCTCGGAATAATTATTAACATGGCCGTAATCCTTACCGAGAAAGACCTCGCCGTTACCGCTGTCATACACAACAGGACCGATAGCGTCGCTCATACCGTACTTAATAACCATATCTCTTACGATTTCGGTAGCACGCTGAAGGTCGTTTGACGCACCTGTTGAAATATCATTAAGAGCAAGAGCCTCGGCAACACGGCCGCCAAACATAGAAATGAGGTTATCGAGCATTTCCTTACGGGAGTTATAATTTTCCTCCTGAGGCGAATACCAAGTATAACCGCCTGCACCCAAGCCACGAGGAATGATAGAAATTTCCTTAACAGGGTCGTGTCCCTCAACATAGAAAGCTGACACGGCGTGACCTGCCTCGTGATAGGCTGTAAGCTTCTTAGCTCTATCGGAATATTTATGCGATTTCTTTTCTGTGCCGAGTTCAACTCGTGAGGAAGCGTCCATAATATCCTGAAGCACGATTGCCTTTCTGCCGTTTCTTACAGCGAGGAGAGCAGCTTCATTCATAAGATTTTCGAGGTCTGCACCTGTATAGCCGATAGTAAGCTTTGCGATCTCGTGAAGGTCAACATCGGGAGCAAGAGGCTTACCCTTAGAATGTACCTTGAGAATATCCTCTCTGCCCTTTGCATCAGGACGATTAACTGTAATCTGTCTATCGAATCTGCCCGGTCTGAGCAAAGCAGGGTCAAGAACATCGGGTCTATTGGTTGCGGCAATAACGATAACTCCCGAATTAGAGCCGAAGCCGTCCATTTCTACAAGGAGCTGATTAAGAGTTTGCTCTCTTTCGTCATTTCCGCCGCCCATACCTGTACCACGATGGCGACCCACCGCATCAATTTCGTCTATGAACACGATACACGGACTTTTTTTCTTAGCCTGCTCGAACAAATCTCTAACACGAGAAGCGCCGACACCGACATACATTTCTACAAAGTCGGAACCCGAAATGCTCAAAAACGGCACTCCTGCCTCTCCTGCGACAGCCTTTGCGAGCAAGGTTTTACCTGTACCCGGAGGGCCTACAAGAAGCACGCCCTTAGGTATTCTTGCGCCGAGTTGGGTATATTTTTCGCCGTTTTTAAGGAAGTCAACAAGCTCTGCAAGCTCTGCCTTTTCCTCATCACAGCCTGCAACATCCTCGAATTTTTTATCCGATTCCTCACCCGACGAGTTCTTAGATTTAATCTTGCCGAAGCCGAGCGTTCTATTTGTTTCGTTTCCGAGCGAGCTGCTCATTTTTCGCATCAGCCATACGAACATCAAAATTATAATGACCGTAAACACGAAGGTGGGCAGCATACTCATCCACCACGAATTAGACGAGCCTTTTTTATAATTATAGGTTATCTGCGTATCTTGGTGGCTGTCGTTATATCTATCCACATATTCGCTTACATCGTCGATAAAATACGAAACGCTCGGAACGCTGTAATTATTAACAGTTCCCTCATCATCCGTTCTCAGCTTATACTTGAGCTGACCTGTGCTTAAATCAAGTTCAAAGCTTTCAACCTCGTTATTTCTAAACAGATTGACTATTTCGCTATAATTAGTGGTAACAGTATTTTTGTTTTGATATGAAAGCAAAAACACCGAGCCGATTAGTAAAACAGGAATCAAAATATAGAATATAGCGGATTTCCAGTTTTGAGATAAGTTTTTCCTCATTAATCTTTATCCTCCAAAAGAATGTTAATCAGCATAACACGATTCGTGCCGTCACTTACTCTTACCCGTTCGTCAACGCAACAGCCGTACACGCCGATTATGCCGTTATCATCACACAAAACAGGAATTGAAGCTCTTTTCTCTGCATCAATGTGCAATTCGTTAAAAAGCTTCTTCAAAGATTTTGTGCAATTTCGCTTAGCAGGAGAGATACAATCCCCCTCTTGTCTGCCTCTTACATAAATATTACCATTTATTTTATCACAGTCGCAATAAAATGCAAATTGTTTAAGCAATAATTCACCGTTTGTTAAAAATTCCGACTTAGTTATCACCTTTTTATTAACATTTATAACATTGAGCGAACTGTTTTCTTCTATTTTTACAATTCTGAGGGTGTTTTTATCCGCAACGGCAAAGAAGTTACCCTCAATCTGCTGTCTGCCTGTCTTAAACAAAAGCTCGTATACTTGATTGACATGAAGTCTATCGACCCTCAGCGAATTTGCCTCAAAAAGTTTTACAATAACCCGAGTGGCAACGGCTGGGTGAACAAGGCTCAAGCTATGCTTATCGACAGTATTATTTTTAACCAAATCGCAAAAGCACTGCTGTGCCTGAGAATCGAGGTAATCGCAATCGTGAAACAGCATATCAATTAGAGACGAAACATTTTTCTCAAATGCAAAATTAATCTGCTTAAAAAGCGGAATTATATTGTTTCTGATATTATTTCTTGCGTAATCAGAATGAGCGTTAGTGCTGTCTATGCGATAATCAACGCTGTTATCATTACAAAAAGCACGGATTTCATCAGACGAAAGCTCGATAAGCGGTCTTATAATATTATCACGCACAGGCGAAATTGAGCAAAGACCTCTCGGCGAAGTACCTCTTGCACAGCGAAACAAAAAGGTTTCGACATTATCTGAAAGATTATGCGCCGTTGCAATTTTATCGGGAGAAAACGACGAAAAAAACTCGTATCTTCTCTGTCGTGAATACTCCTCAACGCCCATTGAATTCTTGCGTGCCTCGTCGGGTGCATTAATGGAAATGGTGGCAAATTCAACACCGTTTTCTTCGCAAAACGACTTTACAAACAGCGTATCGTTCACGGACTCCTCTCCCCTAATGCCGTGTTCGACATTTGCAACAAGTAGTCGCAGATTATACTGCTTTCTTTTTTGGAGCAAATACCAAAGAAGAAGCATTGAATCCGCACCGCCCGAAACGCCGACAACTATAAAGTCGCCGTTTTCGAGCATATTATATTTTCTTACGGTTTCATCAACCCTCGTTATAATCTCTGACATTATCTATTGCCCTAAAGCGAGTAAACTCTTTATCGAATGTTAATTGAATTGTGCCGACACCGCCGTGACGGTTTTTGGCAACAATAAGCTCTGTAAGGTTTTCGTCAACCTCGTCACGCTCTTCCTCGCTAAGCTCGTTTCGATAATAATCGGGACGGTAAAGAAACATAACAATATCTGCATCCTGCTCGATAGAACCCGATTCACGAAGGTCGCTGAGCTGCGGAGTATGAGTTTTACCCCTACCCTCTGTACCACGAGAAAGCTGAGCGCAGCAAATAACAGGGATATTCAAATCCTTAGCCATCATTTTAAGATTTCTTGTAATTTCAGAAACCTCTTGTACTCTGTTTTCCTTATGAACAGCGGACTGAATAAGTCCGAGATAGTCTATGAGAATACAGTCAACATGCTTTAATCGACGAACAATAGATTTAATTTCAGGCACGGTAATTGCCGCAGTATCGTCGAGATAAAGTTCTACATCGTGGAAAGACGAAAGAGCATTTCCGAGTCTAATCCACTCATCGTCGGTAAGCTCACCTGTTCTGAATTTTTGGGATTCGATACCTGCCTGAGAAGCGAGCAATCTTTCCGCAAGCTGTTCCTTAGTCATCTCAAGAGAGAAGAATACGCAACGCTTTCTTGCACCCATAGTAATATTTTGAGCAAGGTTAAGCGCAAAGGAGGTTTTACCCATAGCAGGACGAGCGCCGATAAGAATAAAGTCGGATTTATTAAGTCCCGTTATGTACTTATCAAGCAAACCGAAACCTGTCGGAATACCGAGGTAATCCTTACGGTTTTCGCCACTTCTGTTTTTAAGCTCAGGAAAAACCTTATCCATAATTACGCTGCTGATAACTTCAGGACCCTTACCTGTCTTACCCTCACGAATGTCATAAATTCTCTGCTCAGCGCTATCGAGAATAGAGCCTGCACTGCCCGCACCTGCGGTAGCGTCATCAATAATGCTCTGTGAAACTTCAATGAGGTTACGCAGATAGTATTGTTCCTGAACAATCTTAGCATACTTTTCAATATTTGCGGTTGACGGAACAACATTTGCAAGCTGAAGCAAATATTCCTTACCGCCTGCCAAATCATATTTGCCGTCCTTAGTAAGAGCATCGGCAATAATAACAGGGTCGATAGCTCCGCCGTTATTCATAAACTGATAGTCCATAGCGGCATATATAGCCTTATGCTGTGGCAAATAAAAGTAATCTGCACGCAGGTAAAGGTTTGCATCAGCCATACACTTATTATCAATCAGAACACTGCCAAGTACGCTTTGCTCAGCCTCTAAATTATATGGTAATGTAACATTCAATTCTGCCATTTCAAAAATTCCTTATTATGCTTCTACAACCTGTACGCTGATTTGTGCCACAACGCCTGTATACACTTTGACCTCAGCTTTAACAGTACCGAAAGCCTTAATATCCTGCATATTGATTTTTCTCTTATCAATATTTACACCAAGCTCTTCGTTAATCTTGCCTGCGACATCCTTAGCTGTAACAGATCCGAACAATCTGCCGCCTGTACCTGCCTTTGCTTTTAATGTAAAGGTCTTTCCGTCAAGCTGAGCCTTAACGCCCTCAGCTGCTTTAAGCTCCTCAGCCTTATGGAACTTCTTTGCCTGTTCCTTATTATTAAACTCGTTCATTGCAGTAGCGTTAGCCTCAACGGCAAGTCCCTTTGGAAAAAGGAAATTGCGTGCGTAGCCGTCACTTGTATTTACAAGCTCGCCTTTTTTGCCAAGTGATTTTACATCCGCCTTTAATATAACTTTCATTTTTATCCTCCTACACTATATTTCCATAAATATCGGAAGTATCATAGGCGAACGCTTAGTCTTTTCGTACATAAGCCTTGATACTTCGTCTCTTATTTTAGTTTTTACGCTGTTCCAATCATTATATCTGCTGTCATACTGCTCTTCAATTACTCGACAAGCCAAATCTCTGGCAGAATTCATCAAAGCCTCGTTATCCTTAACATAAACGAAGCCTCTTGATACGATGTCGGGTCCGGACACAACATATCCGTCCTGAGAATCAATGGTAGCTACAACAATAATTATACCGTCTTTAGACAAACGCTTTCTGTCATTAAGAACAATATTTCCGACATCCCCGACACCTAATCCGTCAACATAAATATCACCCGACGGAACTGTACCTACCTTTTTGATGTAATTGTCGGTAAGTTCAACGGTTTCTCCGATGTCTGCAATATAGATATTGTCCTTAGGTATTCCCATAACCTCGGCAAGAGCAGCGTGTTTAACAAGGTGCTTCTGCTCGCCGTGAACAGGTATGAAATACTTTGGATTAACCAAGCCCATCATAAGCTTCAAATCTTCTTGGCAAGCGTGACCCGATGCGTGAACCTCGTACATTTTTTCGTAGATAACTTCAACATTACGCTTCATAAGAGCATTTACTACATTGCCTACCATTTTTTCGTTACCCGGGATAGGAGTAGCCGAAATAATTACATAATCATTCGGTGTAATGGAAACCTTTCTGTGGTCGCCAAAAGCCATTTTTGTAAGAGCAGACATAGGCTCGCCCTGAGAGCCTGTTGTAATAATAACAAGCTTATCGTCAGAGTAACTGTTAATCGAATCAATGGGTATTAAAATATTCTTAGGCACATTTAGATAGCCCAATTCCTCGCCAACCTTAACGAGATTTTCAAGGCTTCGACCGATAACGGCAACCTTTCTGCCTCTCGCCTTTGCAACATCAATAATCTGCTGAACTCTGTGAATATTTGACGCAAAGGTTGCTACAATAATTCTCTTACCCTTTGCCTTTCTAAAGAGCATTTCAAAGCTTTCTCCGACATTACGCTCACTCATAGTGTAGCCCGGTCGCTCAGCATTTGTTGAATCTGAGAGAAGCGCCAATACCCCCTTTTTGCCATACTCTGCAAATCTCGGCAAATCAATCATATCACCGTCAACGGGAGTGGTATCAATCTTGAAGTCACCGGTCTGAATAATAATACCGGCAGGACATCTGATTGCAAGTCCCACAGCGTCGGGAATTGAGTGATTTACATGGATAAGCTCAATATTAAACGATCCGAGAGTAATATTATCTCTTGGCTTAATCTCAACAAGCTTTACGCTTCCTAAAAGACCGTGTTCCTCAAGCTTACCCTTTATCAATCCGATAGTAAGCTTAGTTGCATAAACAGGAATATTAACCTGCTTCAAAAGATAAGCAAGTCCCCCGATATGGTCCTCGTGACCGTGAGTAATAATGATACCTCTGATTCTTTCCCTACAATTATTAACATAGGTAAAATCGGGAATTACAAGGTCAACACCCGGCAGCTCCGGAGTCGGAAAAGCAAGCCCGCAGTCAACAATAAACATATCATTTTTGTATTCGTAAACGGTCATATTTTTACCGATTTCGTTCATTCCGCCAAGAAAAGAAATCCTAACCTTCTCCATTTCCTGCGGAGGTTGAGGTGCAGATTTCTTCGATGCCTTTTTGTAGGTATAGTAACGACGCTTAGAATTCCGTTTTCTGTCGCCGAGCTTCTGTGGCACCTTATTTGAATTTGTCATTAATTAAAAGTCCTCCTTAAAAAACTGTATTTTTCCGAACTAACATAGTTGATATTATTTTAATTTATATTAGCATTATTGTCAAGCAGTATATTATCATTATTGTCGAGTTGCAATTAATAATATACAATGTTATGCGACATTAATTACACATATTGATTATTATTATATTTCGTGATAGAATATGCACGGTGATTATATGAAGGAACTAAACATTTATACGGACGGAGCTTGCAGCGGAAATCCGGGACCGGGCGGCTGGGGTGCGGTCTTGGTTTATAACGGAAAAGAAAAGGAACTTTCGGGAAGCGAAAAGAACACTACTAACAACAGAATGGAGCTAACCGCTGTTATTATGGCGTTGAAAGCGCTCAATCAACCCTGCAAGGTAACATTGACAACAGACAGCAAATATGTATGCGATGCAATAAACAAAGGCTGGGTGTACTCTTGGAAAAAGAACAGCTGGAAAAAGAGCGATAAAAAGCCCGCATTGAATGTTGATTTATGGGAAGAATTACTCGAAGAGCTAAAAGAACACGAGGTCGAATTCATTTGGGTGAAAGGTCATAACGGTCACAAATACAACGAAATCTGCGACACGCTTGCCGTAAAAGAATATCAAAAATATCTGTAACATAACGAAAAAGCAACCAAGAAATCATTACGATTTCCTGATTGCTTTTCTTTTTACATTCAAAACGGACATTCCGACAACAACAAGCAAAAGTCCGATGATATTAAAAAGCAAGTTTCCATTTTCCTCACCGAGAAGCATATAGGAAAGAACGAAGCCGAATATCGGAGTAAACGAGCTGAAAACAGTTACTGAGGAAACCTCGTTATACTTTAACAATATACTCCAAAGAGAATAAGCAACAGCGGATATGCAAGCAAGATAAAACAAAATCAGCAAGCCTTTTAGATTAAATGAAATCTTACCGCCCATTGCAAGACCGATACCGGTCATTGCAGTTCCTCCTAAAACGAACTGATAACCTGAGAGCAACGGAGGATTATCGTTTTTGCCAAATTCTTTCATAAAAACCGATGAAAGCGAATAGCCGAGAGCAGAAAAGACAAGAAGTAAATCCCCGATTTTAAGCTCTGTACCGAGATGACCCGTCAAAAGTCCGCCTGCAATCGCTACACCCAAAAATCCAAACGAGCAACCGATTACCTTTTTTGCCGTAAATTTTTCCTGCTTAAAAATGAAAGCGGAAATAAACAGAACAAAAAACACATTCAGTCCGTCGATAACACTTGCACGAACGCCGGTCGTATGCGCAAGTCCGATATAAAAGAACAAATATTGAATTATTGTTTGAAACAGTGCTAAAACGCATATCTTCCCTGCCGATGATTTTTGAGGTAACAAAAATTTACCTTGAATTAACGAGAAAATTATAATCGTCAAAACTCCTGCAAGAACAAAACGAATTCCTGCAAAAAGGATAATTGATGCCGTATCATCAGACGGAAGCTCCAAAACCTTATACCCTATTTTTATAACAGGAAATGCACTGCCCCAAAGCAAGCAACAGAGTGTGGCAGCAATGCAAATCACAAGCGGCTTTTTGAAAAAGCCCGATATATTTTTCATAGACGCAAAAATAAAGGTAGTGATAACCACTACCTTTACTCCTTATAGAATTCTTATCTGTATGTTACACCCTTGTCGCTCATATATGCGGTATCTGCAGGGAAATGGTTTGTGTAAGTGACGTCAAGTGATGCATTCTTGTCCTTGATTACGGTTACATTAGCATGCTTAACATCAATATGAACTTTCATAATGTAGTCAGCCTCAACGATTTCCTTATTAGCAACATTAATCTTAATTGTACCAACGCCGCCTGCATAGTTGACAACAAAGTTGTCATCAACAGTTCCCTGTGAGAATGAAAGAATGCTAATGCTGCTTACTACGCCTGAGATGTCACCGAGTGAATTAAAGAATCTACCCTGTGAATCTTCGCCCGGCATAGAAAGAATCTTAGCCTTTGGCTGAAGCTGAAGTGTAATTGTGCCATCGCCGTTATCGGTTACATTACAAGCGAGAATATCGTCATTTGTGAGGTGTGATACGGTTCTGTCAACCTTTGAGCCGTCAGAGATAGTCTGAAAATCATTCTTAGGCTCGAGTGAGTTACCCGGTGAAAGGCTCTTAACGCCGCCCTTAAACAAACCGTCAACAATACCCGGAACAAGCTTGTTGATAGTGTCGTTGTTCTTACCCTCTACAAGAAGATTACCTACTTCGATTTTTTCGTCGCCGAGCATCTTATACATAGTAATAGGACTGCCCTCATATGCGCCGTCAACTGTCATTGTCTTGGTGTTGTTGTAGCACTCTACATAGTAATTAACTACATCCTCTTGTGATGAGAAATCAACTCCGCCGTATGTACCTGCCTTGAAATCCTGCTCAAGTACAGAAACATCCTCGAACGGCTTTTCTTCCTCGCTCACTGCTACCTTAGGTGATGAAAATGCAACGATTGCAACAGTTGCTACAAGAAGTATAACAAATACAACTGTCAAAAATCTGTTAAATTTTGCAAGACCTGAATTATCCTTAACCTTAACTTTTGCCATAATTTTTCTCCTTAAAGAATATTTCTAATATATAATACATTATATTCACGATAAATTCAACATTTTTTTCAAAAAATACTAAAATATATTAAAAAGTATGGTATAATACTACAAAAAAGCGAGGTACATCCATGGAAATAACGCCTATTGCAACGATTTACAATGATTTTGACAGCAAGTTTGCAGTACCGAGACAAAGCTGTCTTGTAAATTCAATATATTCCAAAATAGTTTTTGAAGACGATTTTTCATTCTATAAGGCATTCAAGGGACTGGAGGGTTTCAGTCATCTTTGGCTTATTTGGGAATTTGACAAAAACGCTCATAAACAAAACGGCTTGACTGTAAGACCGCCAAGGCTTGGAGGAAATGAGAGGGTTGGAGTTTTTGCCACTCGTTCGCCGTACAGACCCAATCCGTTGGGACTGTCAAGCGTAAGACTTGAAAAAATTGAAAACGAAAACGGCAGAATCTCATTAATCGTAAGCGGCGCCGATTTGGTAAACGGTACTAAAATTTACGACATAAAGCCATATCTCACATACAGCGATTGTCACGAGGACGCATTATGCGGATTTGGGGAGGAAAAAAAGGATTATTCACTAAAGGTTACAATCAATGATGAGGTTACGAAAAACATTGACAGCGAAAAGCTCAACACACTAAAAGAAATTCTTGCGGGTGACCCAAGACCGGCATACCAACGAGACGAGAGAGAATACGGTTTTCGCTTTGCGGGAAAAGAAATAAAATTCATTGTCAAAGGCGACGAGCTGACTGTGACGGGTATATATAATGAATGATATTGACTTAACTAAAAAAAGGCTCTGTGAGCTTTCACACAGGGCATATGAGCGAGGATATACGGTGTACTCCGATTTTCTAAATGAAGAAGAAGCGGGATTACTGTTTTCGCAAGAGTACGACACGGAATTTAATCTTTTCGGAGGATATGACTCAGCCGAAAGAGTAGTTGCAGCATTCGGAGACGAAGCGTATTCCTATCCGATTGTGTGTATAAAAATAAGTCCCGTCAACGCAAAGTTTGCGGACAAGCTAAGTCACAGGGATTTTCTCGGCTCACTTATGAATTTGGGGATAGAAAGAGACACGCTCGGAGATATTGTAACAAAGGATAACTGTGCATATCTTTTTTGCCTCGAAAAAATTGCAGAATATATTATAAAAGAGTTAGACAGAGTTAAGCACACAAACGTAAAATGCTCGATTTGTGATACCATACCCGATTTTCTGTGCGAGCTGCCCGACGAAGAAAAAATAACCGTATCTTCCGTACGAGTTGACACGGTAAGCTCTGCGGTATTTAATATATCAAGAAACACAATGTCACAGCTTGTAAACCAACAAAGAGTATTTATAAATTCTAAATTAATATACAAGGACTCGGTTTTATTAAAAGACAATGACAAGGTGTCAATAAGAGGATACGGCAAATACATATTTTGCAAGGTATACAATGAAACAAGAAAGCACAAGCAATTAATAGGAATACGACAATACAAATAATACAGCACGATGTAAAATGCACCGTGCTGTATTTCTTTATGATTTACTTTTATCTTTAGACTTAAATGAAATTTTATTTTCTGTTCCGTTAATAAGTCGTTTAATATTCTCTCTGTGAGCTATTATAACTATAAGGGTAAAAACAAGTGCAATGCCTACAAGCAAAGCGTCCTTATAGAAAAACCAAATCAAAACAGGATATAAAACAGCCATCAATATTGAGCCGAGGCTGACATATCTTGTTGTTGCGAGATTAATACCGAAAACAGCAAGCAATATCAACGCAATTTTCCAATTTACGAAAATTACCATTCCACCGCTGGTCGCAACGCCTTTTCCGCCCTTAAAGCCAAAGAAGCAAGGATAGATATGTCCGATTACGGCAAACAAGCCTGCAAATGATTTAAGGCATATCACGGGGTTTGTGTCAAGAGAATCAAGAAGCATCTTTAATTCTAAAACAGGGATTATCTTAAACGCAATCCAAATAGCGACAATAACCTTCAGTATATCGCCTGCTATTGTAAGCATTCCGAGTGTTTTACCGTATGAACGCATCATATTTGTTGTTCCCGCATTACCCGAACCTTGCTCTCTGACATCGTCCTTTTTAACCGATTTAGAAAGAATGACGCCAAAATTAAGACTTCCGAGCAAATAAGAAATCAACGCAACAAGAACAAGCTTTAGTGCCGTCATTTTTTACCCTCATTTCTTTCACGAATCATAAATCTGACAGGAGTACCGTCAAGACCGAATATTTCACGAATTTGATTTTCCAAATAACGCTGATATGAAAAATGGAAAAGTTCCTTATTATTTACAAAGAAAACAAATGTGGGCGGTCTTGTTGACGCCTGAGTCATATAATAGATTTTCAATCTCTTACCCTTATCGGTAGGAGGCTGAACACGAGCAGTTGCAACAGCGAGAACTTCGTTGAGCTTACCTGTTGAAATACGCATCGAGTTTTGAGAATGAACGAAAACAATCATTTCATAAAGCTTATCAATTCTCAAGCCTGTCTGAGCAGAAATAAATATAACCGGTGCATAACTCATAAATGAGAAATCAACGGCAAGCTTATCTCTAAACTCTTTCATTGTTTTCCCGTCTTTCTCGACAGCGTCCCATTTATTCACGGCAATAATACAAGCCTTACCTTGCTCCAAAGCAATACCTGCAACCTTACTGTCCTGTTCCGTAAAGCCCTCTGTTGCGTCAATCATAATAACGCAAACATTAGCTCTTTCAACAGCCATTCTTGCACGAATAATACTGTATTTTTCGATATTATCGTTTACCCTGCTTTTTCTTCTGAGACCGGCAGTGTCGATAAAATTAAATTTACCGTAGCTGTTTTCGATAAAAGTATCGGTTGTATCTCTCGTTGTTCCTGCAATGTTACTTACTATTGCACGATTTGTGCCGCTTATCTTATTAACAAGCGACGACTTACCTACATTTGGCTTACCGATTATTGCGACATTGATAATTTCTTCATCGGTTTCCTCATCGTCATAATCCTCAGAAAAATACGAAATAACCTCATCAAGCAAATCACCTGTGCCGTGTCCGTGTGTAGACGATACCGCAATCGGGTCGCCTAAACCGAGATTATAAAATTCATAAAATTCAGGGTCGGGGGCGCCGACTGTATCACATTTATTAACGCAAAGCACAATAGGCTTATTACTCTTTTGAAGCATTGAGGCAACCTCCATATCGGAAGCCAAAACACCCGAACGAATATCCGTAACAAGAATAATTACATCCGCCGTTTCGATAGCAAGCTCCGCCTGAGTACGCATTTGTTTTAGAATTATATCATTGCTGTACGGCTCAATACCGCCTGTGTCAACCAGCAAAAAATGATGATTAAGCCACTCGCAGTCACCGTAAATACGGTCACGGGTAACGCCCGGCTTATCGTCAACAATAGACAATCTTGTGCCTATAAGCTTATTAAACAGTGTCGATTTACCGACATTTGGTCTGCCAACAATGGCAACGACCGGTTTTGCCATACTACCACCCTTTCATATAATAACAAGAAAGGCGGCTTATAAAAGCCGCCGAGTGTTCATAATCAGTCTTTAGCGATGACTTCTTTGCCGTTATAATAACCGCAGCTTGCACATACCTTGTGAGGTACTGTGTACTCTGAACAATTAGGGCACTTTACAAGTGTCGGAGCCGAAGCCTTCCAAACGCTTGAGCGTCTCTTATTCTTTCTTGCTTTACCTGTTCTTCTTGCTGGTACTGCCATTTCAATTTCCTCCTTATTATATAAACAAGTTAGTTCCTTTAATCAATAAGCAAATCCGACAAAGCAGCCAATCTTGGATCGACTTCTTTTTCACATTCGCATTTTTCATAATTTAAGTTCTTGCCGCAACGCTGACAAAGTCCTTTACAGTCCTCTTTGCAAAGCATTTTAGCGGGCAAAAATAGTTGTATTTCCTCATTAATCAAATCGTCAAGCTCAAGAATGTTATTTTCAACAACGATATATTCGTCATAATCGTCGTTCTCATTTTCCATTCTGTTGACGATAATCTTGTTAAGAGAAAACGAGTATTTTCTTTCGATGTCGTCCATACATCTGTCGCAAACACCGAAAAAATCAAATTCTACATCAAGGTCTAAATAAACAACACCGACTTTTTGATAAGCGCTTCCCTTTATGCTTACACCGTTTTTGAGTGGCTTATAGGTGTCATACATAAAATCATCGGCATTCATAGTATATTCTACATTAATTACATCACCCGATGAATTAAGCAGATTTGTAAAATCGAGTTGCATACAGTTCACCTCAAGTTAGCACTTAGTATTATATATATTAAGAGCCTTTTTGTCAATAGCAAAATTTAAGAATAAACAAAATTAAAAAAATAAGTGCGTCTCAATTAATAAGACGCACTGTAAAATCAGATTAATTATGCTTCTTCGCAATAATCGAAAATTTCTACCGGCAAATCTTCCTTATCACAGCTGATTGTGAAATAGAAATCAACATCGCTTGCCTCGCTCAAGCCTGAAAGCATCTCAAAAAACTGAGGAAGCTTGCTGTAATCTCTGCCTACAATCTTAAATGTAGCATCTATAAGAATATCGGTAACATCATAGTTGCCTGCACAAATACCTGCCAAAAAGCCATAGAAAGCTTTATGTCCGTTAATTGCATAGGTTTCTGTTTCAAGGAGTCTTGCCTTTGAAGAAATATCATAGGTAAGCTTTGGTTCTTTCTCGATGCAAACAATGTTGCCGTCCGAGTTTTCCACACAAGAATTAACAAGATCAATAAGCTTCTTTGTCTTTCCTGCGCCTTTGTTGCCAATAATAAGTTTAATCATTTTTATTTCCTCCTGTATAGGTAAATAACTTTCAACTATATATTAGCATAAACCTAACTGTTTTTCAAGTTTTTCTTTTTCACTTTCGTAGCCCGGTTTACCGAGAAGAGCAAACATATTCTTTTTGTAGCTTTCTACACCCGGCTGATTAAATGGATTTACTCCCAAAATGTAGCCTGAAATTGCACAAGTCTTTTCCATAAAATAGATAAGATAACCGATATTTTCAGCATCTTTTTTATCAATTTCAAGGATAAGGTTGCCTACTCCACCCTCTGTATGAGCAAGAAGTGTACCCTGTCTTGCCTTATCATTTACAAGGCTCATATTTTCGCCTGAGAGGAAGTTAAGACCGTCAAGGTTGCCCTCCTGCTCGCCGATAACATAATCGTCATCACATTCGTTAAACTTGATAACAGTCTCGAACATAAGACCTGCGCCTGATTCCTGAATATACTGACCGAGTGAATGAAGGTCAGTTGAGAAGATACATGAGGTTGGGAAAAGTCCGTTACCGTTTTTACCCTCACTTTCACCGAAGAGCTGCTTAATCCACTCATTAAACATAGCCATATCAGGCTCAAATGAAATGAAATTTTCAAGCTTCAAGCCCTTATTGTAGAAACAATTTCTTATAGCCGCATATTTAAGGCAATCGTTTTCAGAAATGCTTTCAGCGCAAAACTCGTTCTGTGCCTTTGCTGCGCCTGCCATAAGCTCGTCGATATCAACACCTGCAACAGCGATAGGAAGAAGTCCTACTGCAGTAAGAACAGAAAATCTGCCGCCTACATCATCAGGAACTACAAATGTTTCATAACCCTCTGTATCTGCAAGTTCCTTGAGAGTACCCTTATGAGCGTCTGTTGTGCAGAAAATTCTCTTTTTAGCCTCGTCCTTAGAATACTTGCTGTTTACCAAATCTCTGAACACTCTGAATGCAATAGCAGGTTCGGTTGTTGTACCGCTTTTTGAAATAACATTCACGCAAATATCCTTGCCCTCGCAAAGCTTTACGGTTTCGTTAAGCTTTGACGGACTGATAGAATTACCGATAAATAAAATCTGAGGTGTATCCTTTGCAAGAAGATTATAGTTAGATGACTTTACAGCCTCAATTACAGCTCTTGCGCCGAGGTATGAACCTCCGATACCGATAACAACCAAAACATCCGCATTCTTCTTAATATATTCTGCAGAAGCCTTTATTTTTGAAAACTCTTCTTTGTCGTAATTTGTAGGCAGGTCAATCCAGCCCAAGAAATCGTTACCCTCACCTGTCTTTGACATAAGTGTGTGCATAGCCTCAACAGCCTTTGGTGCCATAGCCTGAACATCAGAAGATGAAACGACATTTTCGCTATATGTTGAATTAAATCTAAGTGACATATCAAAAACCTCTTATATATAAATTTTAAGATATAATACAACATATTGCAAAAAAAATCAACCGAAAATCAAATATTTCTCACTAAAGAAAGCAGTACATCCCTAAAAGACAATTTATCTACATCTTCCCCTGCCGTCAGCGTAATTGATGCTACGCTTTCGCCGTTGCAAAGCACTTCGACACATCCGAGCTTATCGCCGTATTTTATCGGGGCGCAAACGCTGTCATAAACATTATATTTATACTCAATATCCGTCTCTCCCTTGCTGACGGTGATTTTAGTCATATCGGGATAAATCGGATAAACAGATTTTTTACGACCATTATTTATCCTCACAGGCCTTAATTCAGTTTCATCTATCTCGAGAGTGACAGATTTATAATTTGCAAATCCAATATCCAGAAGATAAGAAGCTGTATCAAATCTGTGGTCGCTCGTGTCCGAGCCTAAAACAACAGCCACCAAATTCAAATCGTCCCTGCTTGCCGTCGCTGCAATACAAAAGCCTGCATTTGAGGTTGTACCCGTTTTAAGTCCCGTAATTCCGTTATATGTATTGACAAGCTTATTAGTATTATTAAGCTCCGTCTTACCGTCACGCAGAGAGTCAAGCCATACAGTAGAATATTTTTCTATCAAATCATATTTCATAACCTCACTCGCTATAATTGCAAGGTCATAAGCAGAGGAATAATGAGCCTTTACCGAATCGTCAAGTCCCGTACAGTTTTCAAAATTAGTGTGTTCAAGTCCTAATTCTTTGGCTCTGTCGTTCATCATCTTTACAAATGCCATACTGCTTCCCGCAACATATTCTCCCAATGCGGTACAAGCATCATTTGCACTCGCTATAACAACCGCCTTCAAAAGCTCGTCAACAGTCATCTTTTCCCCGACTTCAAGCCATATCTGAGAGCCACCCATTGAAACGGCATTTTTTGAAGCTGTAACCTCGTCGAGCAATGTAATTTTTTCACTTTCAAGTGCTTCAAGGATAAGGAGTAAAGCCATAATTTTTGTTACAGAGGCAGGCGCAAGCTCCTCATTTTCGTTTACGCTGTAAAGAACTTCCCTACTGTCCATATCCATAAGCACCGCCGATTTTGCGTGAATATGCTCATCATTTTGAGGTTTATCCTCTGCATAAGCACATACGGGCGTCGAAAGCATAAGGCAAAGCGAAACAAAAGCACAAATCAATCTTTTCATAAATATCACCACTTATTTATATTCAAAAATCATTGTAATAATAACGAAAGTTTGCTATAATAATTTAAAATTTTCGGGAGGCAGAAAATGAAGGCAGCATTTTATACACTCGGTTGCAAGGTTAATCAATACGAAACCGAATATATGACAGAGCTTTTGAAAAACGCAGGCTTTGAAATAGTAAGCCATAACGAAAAAGCCGATTATTATATTATCAATTCCTGTACCGTTACGGCAACGGCTGACCAAAAGACAAGACAGAATGTAAGAAAGTTTAAGCGTCGTGAGCCTGATTCAACAGTAATTCTCACAGGTTGTATGCCTCAGGCTTTTCCTGAGCAGGCAAAGGAATTGTTTGATGCAGATATTGTCCTGTCAAACAAGAATAACGACGACATACTCAACTTAATTAACGAATACAACATTAACCACAACAGAATAGTGAGAATTAACAAGCACGAAAAAGGCGACGATTTTCAGAAATGCTCAATCAGCGGATTTAACGAAAGAATCAGAGCATTCGTAAAAATTGAGGACGGATGCGACAGATTTTGTTCCTATTGCATTATTCCAACTTCGAGAGGCAGAGTAAGAAGCAAGAGCCTTGAGGACTTGAAAGAAGAAATAGACATACTGAGTAAGCACGGAATAAAAGAAATTGTGCTTGTCGGAATTAACCTATCCTCTTACGGCAAAGGCGAGGATTTCAACATTGTTGACGCAATAAGAATCTGCTGTGAAAATGAGGACATTAAACGAGTAAGGCTCGGCTCACTTGAACCCGACCATATTACCGAAGAAGTGATTGAGGGAATGGCAAAATATGATAAGCTTTGCCCACAATTTCACATTTCTTTACAAAGCGGTTGTAACAAAACGCTCAAGGATATGAACAGGCACTACACGGCAGAGGAATACAAGGAGCTTTGCGACAGGCTTCGTTCTGCATTTGACAACGCAACGATTACAACGGATGTAATGGTAGGCTTTAATGAGGAAAGTGAGGAGGATTTTGCCGAGTCGCTGAGCTTTGTTAAAAACATTGCGTTTGAAAAAGTGCATGTATTCCCCTACTCGGAAAGAAAATCTACCGCAGCGTCAAAAAAAGGCGACAACGTATCAAAGCAGGAAAAAGAGCGCCGTGCAGCAATTATGATTAATGAAACGGCTAAACAGAGGCACGAATATTTTAACAGCCTTGTCGGAACAGAGCAGGAAGTTTTGTTTGAAAACGAAACAGAGCCGGGAGTATATCAAGGATATACAAAGGGTTATGTTCCGGTTAGGATTGTATCGAGCGAAAACTTAATAGGAAAAGAGATAAATGTAATCATAAAAAGGGCTGACGCAGCAGAGGATTGCTGCTTTGCATAGCCTCAAGCATCAAGGATACCTCATCTTGAAGCTCCTCATCTATCAGATAGGAGTAAGAAAAGATGTAGTATCCTTTTATTTTTTCAATTTTTGTTAGATATGTTATCTGCCTTGAAATAATATCATCATTATCTACAAATTCATTTTTTATCTCTTCATCCTCGGAGGCTGCATAATCGTCAATTTTATTGCATTTATAAAGAGGCAACCCAACATATAACTCAACATCGGAATCACGAAGTAAGTCTCGCCATTTTTTTACCGTTATCATAAACGGTTGTTTTACATTTCTGAAGCCAAAATAAATTTGAGGGCAAATATAATCAACATATCCGTCTTCACTCACCCATTTTTCAATATCGGCATAGAGGTTAGAGTAGTCATTTTTAATATCCGAAGCGGGACTGACGCCGAATTTAATTTCAGGATTGATTTGCTTAATCGTTTTATACACCTCTTTAATCAAGCAAGAAACATTATTTCTGCGCCAATCGGGCAACGATAGTTCACCGCCCTGCTTAGAGTATGTATCATATGACACGGAATCAAACTCGCTGTCTGAAGTCGGATAAAAATAATCGTCAAAATGGATACCGTCAACAGAATACCCCCCAACAATTTCTTTAACACCGTTTACAATTAAATCCGTAACCTCCTTATAAGCAGGATTAAAATATAATTTACCGTCACACTCTTTTACATAATCTGATTTATCTTCGCTGTTGTGCCAAACGAGAGCAATATTATTATCACAAAGCTTAGAAAAATCATTGTCCTGACTGACACGATACGGATTAATCCAAGCCTCAATTCTGAGCCTATATTTATCAGCCAGACTGCACATAATTTCTAAAGGGTCATAAGTCATTTCTTCTCCCTGAGTACCGTTAAAATAAACACTTGTCGGAAAATAAGCAGACGGATAAAACGAATCTGCACAAGGTCTAACTTGAACGGTAACGGTATTAAAGCCTGATTTATGTATTTTTTCAAATGCTTGTGAAATCCCTTTTTTGAATTCCGACTCCCCTTTTCCCTTTGTGAAATTCTGAAGTTCGTAATATGCAAGCCAAACAGATTTAACATAGATGGAATCATCATTGCGTTTTGAGTGAGTATCACCCTGAACGCTGCAACCGCAAAGAGCAACAGAAAGAACAAATAACATAATAATTATTTTTTTCACTTGAACACTTCCCGAATATATTGTATTATATGTATGTGAATTATGTATTCTCGCTTAGATGAGCGAAAGGAAGGCAGTGGCAGATATGGATTACAGATTGGGAAAAAGCCTCAGAATAATTGAAAGAGGAGAAACGCTAAAGCTTGAATGTCCAAAATGTAATAAAAAAGTAGCGTTTTCGGTTTTTACCAACGCAGATGCAAAACTTATATCATCTCTGCCGTTTATATCCTGTGAGGATGTATACTTTTTGGTTTGTCCCGAATGTGCGGGAGTTTTCGGAGTTGAGAATTCTAAGGGAAGAACATTTAATAAAGGCGAAAAACTTGCAATAGGAAACTTTGACCTAAAGGAATTGAAAGAATTTAAGACCAAATGATTTACAGAAATCGACAGTAGAACTTCTACTGTCGATTTTTTTACAGTATAATGCAAATCAAGCCGCTGCAGCCCTCATTGATAACTCTTTCAATGGTTTCTCTAAACTTATTACGGGCGTCCTCCGGCATACGATAAAGCTTATTGTTCAACCCCTCGTTTACTAACGAGTGAAGCGATTTGCCGAAAATATTTGTATTCCAGATTTCAGACGGATTATTTTCAAATTCCTTTAGTAAATACATTACAAGCTCTTCGCTTTGGCTTTCGCTTCCGACAATCGGTGCAACCTCTGTATAGGTATTGCATTTAATCATATGAATTGACGGTGCGTGTGCTTTCAACCTGACACCGTATTTACCGCCTTGCTTCATAATTTCCGGTTCTTCAAGCGATAATTCGTCTGTCGTCGGCATAACAATACCGTACCCCGTAGCCTCAACCTGCTTTAATGCGTCTGAAATTCGCATATATTCGCTTTTTATCTGTGCAAGACTATATATTTCTTTCATAAGCTCACGGTCGTTTTTAATTGCCACTCCGCACTTTTCGGACAGAACGGAATAAAAGTGTGTGCTATCAATGTCTGCTTTGATTAATACACTTCCGCACGACAAGTCAACCTTTGAAACACTAAACGAATTAATGTCCTTTAGCTGCGACACAGACGATACAAAATCATTAACGCTTCTGACATTGCTGACAGTTTTTGAATTATCCATAACCGCCGAGATAACCTCTGCCCTAAGCTTATCGTTTTCGTCCAAGCTCTTAAACCATTCGGGAAGCTCAATTCCTATTGATGCAACAGGAAATTCATAAAGGACAAGTGAAATTATTTCTTTAATCTTTGCTTCATCAAGTTCTAAGCAATTAACACACATAACAGGAGTTTTATATTTCTCGCGCATTTTTTGTGCTGTTTGCTTACATTCCTTAGAATCCGGGTTTGTGCTGTTAAGGAGTATTACAAACGGCTTGTTAATCTGCTTTAGTTCATCGATAACTCGTGTTTCGGACTCCTCATATTCTGCTCGTGGAATTTGGCTGATGCTGCCATCGGTTGTAACAACAAGACCTATTGTGGAATGTTCCTCAATAACCTTTTTTGTTCCTATTTCTGCCGCAAGATTAAACGGTATGGCCTCCTCGCTCCACGGAGTCATTACCATTCTCGGCTCGTCATCCTCAATATAACCCTCACTGCTTGGAACAATATAACCGACGCAATCAATCATTCTTACCTTAAAGCTTATATTACCCTCAAGACTTAACTCAATAGCGTCCTCAGGAATAAACTTCGGCTCGGTTGTCATAATAGTTCTGCCTGCCGACGATTGAGGAAGTTCGTCCTTTGCCCTTTCCTGTCTAAAGCTGTCCTTTATATTAGGGATAATAAGAGTATCCATAAATCTTTTAATAAAGGTTGATTTGCCTGTACGAACAGGTCCAACCACCCCGATATAGATATCTCCGCCGGTGCGTTTGGAAATATCTCTGTAAATTTCTGTATCCATAATTACCTCCTAAAGCCCCGGAATTATAATAACCTTATTGGTATCAAGCATATCTGTGCTGATTTCGTTTTCTTTTTTTATGAGTTCTGTATCAGACGAAAAGGATTTTGCAATATCCCACAATTTTTCGCCCGCCTTTGCAAAATACAAGGTAAGTGCAGGTGATTTAACAGGGGTGTCGTCGCAGGAAATGTCACTTAATACTTTTATTTCTCTGCTTGCGGTAACACAGGTTGAGAGTTCATAATTCAAGCTTATATCAACTGCGCAATCGTTGACGATATTATAATCATAAGATTTAATTTCACCAACGACGCACAGCATATCTTCACTCTCGACAACACACTCCAGCTCTTTAATTTCTTCAAAGCATTCAGTTTCACCGTTTGAATTAACATAAATCAATCTACACGACATTTGCGTAATGATTTTCTTATTTTTATAGGTACATTCGTTAATTTTAAGCGAAGCGTCTAACACTCTTTTGATTTCAGAATTTACCTTTATGCTGAATTTCACATTCTTTTGAAGCCTTAAATCATCGCATTTTTCAGAACAGATATAGGTTGAATAATTATTTTGCACCCTTCTGCCGACAATGTAGCCGTCTGTAACGATTTTTGATTCGATTTCATTGACAACGGTAATACAAGCATAAACATCACCGTAAATTTCAATTTTTCCGCCCGTCTTATCTTCCGTGCTTTTAGCTTTAACAAAAATACTTCCTTGATTTATTTTGACGAAGCATTTAGATGTTTCACTCACTCCCGAAATATCGCAAATTTTTGAAACATCAAAGCTGTAACAAGCACATTGCGATTTATTGTCATTATCTGTATAAAGTACCTTAGCATCTATTTTGGCTTTAATAAAAATTTTATCCTTAATAGCCTTACAATCACTCACACAGGAATTTATGTCATAGCAAAAAACTCTTTTAATTCCGTTAGAAGTATCAGAAAGCGTAAGTTCCTCGTCAATTTCAATTTTTCTAATCAAATAATTTTCTACATTTTGTTCCTTAACGCTGTAAGAATTCAACCTTGAGCCGTTACATTCGTCAACACAAGGACAACTTACCTTATCATAAACTTTCAGTCCAAGGCAAAAAGAAATATGTATATCAATTCTTCTTTGATTAATAACCCTGAAATTAGTATACTTATCGCAGATATTTGCAACGGCAAAAGCATATTCCGACAAAGAATCAAGCGCTGTTTTTTCTGTAAAATCCTCAACAAATTCAGTATAAAGAAGTTCACCGTCCTCGTTGGTATATGTAAGGCAAATCTCGCTTTTTCCCTCGACAATCGCAGTATTATCAACAATTTCACACGAGGTTGCATAGCTATGGCAATCACATCTTATTACCCTATGCAAATCCTCAAGATAAGCCTCCAGCGTTTCTTGATAGTTTTTATCAATATTAATGCTTCTGTTTGTTACAAGGCAATTTTTTGACAGGCACGAATATTTCTTTTCAAGCTCCATAATTTTGCTCCTTTCTTTATTCAGTTAAGAATATGCAAAGGCGCAATTACTTATTACAAGAAAAAATAAAAAACCGATAAGGGGGCAGAAGCAATTGCCTAAAGCAATTACTTCTTATTGCTCCCAAATCGGTGCTTAATTTAACTATATCCAATATAGTTTATGCATTTTTCAAATCCTTAGCGTGAAGCAACAACGGCTTACGGTCAGGGTTATTTTTTATTATAGGCTGAGTGCCGTTTTTTACAGAATCCTCAGTAACCGTAATGCTCTCAACAGTACAGTCTGAGGGAACGGTAAACATAAGATTACCCAAAACGCTTTCAAAAACAGAACGAAGTCCTCTTGCGCCTGTCTTTCTTTCAAGCGTAATATCTGCAATGGCGGTCAAAGCCTCCGGCTGAAATTCGAGTTTAACATTATCCATTTCAAACAGCTTTGTATACTGCTTAACGATTGAGTTCTTAGGCTCTGTCATAATCCTGACAAGTGCATCCTTGTCAAGGTCATCAAGAACGGTTACAACAGGGATACGACCGATAAGCTCAGGAATCAAGCCATACTTTACAAGGTCGTGCTGATTAACGCTCTTTAGAATTTCAGTCTTGTTATCAATATTTTTAGCAAGCTGTGAGCCAAAGCCAAGAGAGCCTTTACCCATTCTCTTTTCTACTATTTTATCAATTCCGTCAAATGCGCCGCCGCAAATGAAAAGAATGTTTGTAGTATCAATTTGAATGAACTCCTGCTGAGGATGCTTTCTTCCGCCTCCGGGAGGAACATTGGAAACCGTACCCTCTAAAATCTTCAGCAATGCCTGCTGTACGCCCTCACCGCTTACATCACGGGTAATTGAGCGATTCTCACTCTTTCGGGAAATCTTATCTATTTCATCGACATAAATAATTCCTCGTTGAGCCTTTTCGATATCGAAATCGGCAGCCTGAATGAGTCTGAGCAAAATGTTTTCTACATCCTCACCAACATAGCCTGCCTCAGTCAAGGTTGTAGCGTCTGCAATGGCAAACGGTACATCAAGTATTTTTGCAAGGGTTTGTGCGAGCATTGTCTTTCCGACACCCGTTGGACCGAGAAGGAGAATGTTGCTCTTTTGCAGATCAACATCTCCGTCTGAGCCGTAGAAAATTCTCTTATAATGATTATAAACAGCGACAGAAAGATTCTTTTTTGCTTCATCCTGACCTATTACATATTCATCAAGTTTTTGCTTAATATCCATAGGTTTCGGGATAATCATATCTTCCTGTTTTGAGTGCTGCTTAGGAGTGTTATACATTGCAGATTCGTTAATCAAATCGTTACAAAGTCCTACACACTCATCACAAATGAAAACTCCGGGGCCTTCAATGAGCCTATGCACCATTGATTCACTTTTGCCACAAAACGAACATCTCGCAACACTATTCACATTTGAGTCGTCTTTTGCCAAATCAAATACCCCTTATCTCTTATCAATTACCTTATCAACAAGCCCATATTCAAGAGCTTCTTGTGCAGACATCCAATTATCTCTGTCTGTGTCCTTGACAAGTGTATCGTAATCCTTACCGCAATTAGCAGCAAGAATTTTGTTAAGCTGTTGCTTTTTCTTAACAAGATTATTAGCAGCAATCTCAACATCAGTAGCCTGACCGGTAATACCGTTTCCGCCGATAAGCGGTTGGTGGATAAGAATTTCGCTGTTAGGCAATGCAATTCTCTTGCCCTTAGCACCGGAGCTAAGAAGAAACGCACCCATACTTGCAGCCATACCGATACAAATAGTAGATACATCACATTTAATGTAATTCATAGTATCGTAGATAGCAAGACCTGCGGTAACTGAACCGCCCGGTGAGTTAATATAAAGCGAAATATCTTTAGTGCTGTCCTGACTTTCGAGGAAAAGAAGCTGAGCAACAACTAATGATGCTGTCTGGTCGTTTACCTCGTCAGATAAAACAATAATTCTGTCCGAAAGAAGTCTTGAAAAAATATCAACACTGCGTTCGCCTGAGCCGGATTGCTCGATTACATAAGGCATAGATGCCATAATGATCACTTTCCTTTTTTGAAATTAGATTATTCCTTAACCGAATTATCTACTACGAAATCAACAGCCTTGCGAGTAACGATATCTGCTGAAAGCTGCTCAGCAGGAACGGCAGCCTTAATCTTATCGGCTTCCATATTGTACTGCTCTGCAAGTTTTGCAATTTCGTCTGCGATTTCTTCTTCGGTTGCTTCAATATTTTCAGCCTTTACGATTGCGTCAAGAGCAAGCTTAACCTTAACCTGCTGCTTAGCACCGTCCATAAACTGCTCCTTAAACTGCTCCATTGTCTGACCGAGATATTGGAGATAAGTGTTAAGGTCAAGACCCTGCATTTGAAGTCTGTATGAGTAATCCTGAATCATCTCGTCACACTTTTGAGTGTTCATACATTCAGGAATTTCAACCTCCATATTTTCAACAACCTGATCAATAAGCTGATTTTCAAAATCAATCTTAGCGTCAGTTGCTTTTCTGTCGGAGATTTGCTTCTTGAGGTCAGCCTTGAGTTCATCAAGAGTATCAAACTCAGATACGTCCTTTGCAAATTCGTCATCAAGCTCAGGAAGTTCCTTAGTCTTAATCTCGTTAATCTTGCACTTAAATACAGCGTCTTTACCTGCAAGAGAAGGCTCATACTGCTCAGGGAATGTAACATTTACATCGAATTCTTCGCCTGTCTTATGACCTGCAACCTGCTCCTCGAATCCCGGGATAAAGCTGTTTGAACCGAGTTCAAGAGGATAATTCTCACCCTTGCCGCCTTCAAAAGCAACATCGTCAACAAATCCTTCAAAGTTAATATCACAAGTATCGCCCATCTGAGACTCTCTGTCCTCAACAGTTACAAGACGAGAATTTCTCTCCTGCATTGACTTGAGTTCAGTCTCAACATCCTCATCGGTAGCCTCGGTATCGAGCATCTTACCCTTGAGACCCTTGTATTCGCCAAGCTTAACCTCAGGATATGTAGTAACCTTCATTGTGATTACAACACCCTCTTCCTTGCTCATTACAGGGAAATCAACCTCGCTTGGCTGGTCGATAACATTAAGACCTGCCTCGTCAAAAGCCGCACCGACAGCCTCAGGATATACAATTTCAAGAGCTTCTTCATAGAATGCGCCCTCGCCATATACCTTTTCAATCATACCCTGTGTAGCCTTACCCTTACGGAAGCCCGGGATTTGAATTGACTTTCTCTGCTTCAAATAAGCCTTTTTACAAGCCTCAGTAAAAGTCTCTGCATCAACAGTAATTTCTAATTCATATACATTAGTCTCTACTTTATTAGATGACTTAAGTGCCATAATAATGACCTCCTTAAATATTTTTGAATTTGTTACCGCAAAATTATAACATAATAGCGAAAAAAATACAACACTTTTTTTATTATATATTATTTATATAGATTTACCTTACCAGCTTAGGCATAAACGAAAGCCTGTCACAAGAAATCAATCTAAATTGAATGCCGTCAATTTCATCGTCTAATGCGATTTTGGCAGCCTTACCGTGAAGATGCCCATAATAGCATTTTTTTATACCGTATTCTTTAAGAACGCTCAAAATTTCTTCACATTTACTGTCTGTGGTAATCGGCGGATAATGCAAAAAAACGACCTTATCGTCACATTCTGCGCTTTCAAGTGACAACCTCAATCTGCCGACCTCTCTGCTAAGCACTCTTTCATCATGCTCATCCTCTCCGTCAAACATCCATCCCCTGCTACCGCAAACAGACACACCGTCAACTGTATAGGAATTATTAAAAAGAATCTTAATCGAATCAAAGCCGTTTTCGTCAATAAACTCATTCATTTTTTTAGCAGTATTCCACCAATAATCGTGATTACCTTTTAGAATAAGTTTAGTACCTTTAAGATTATTCAAAAATTCAAAATCCGCTTTTAGTTCATCGAAATTCATAGCCCAGCTGATATCGCCTGCGATAACAACCGTGTCATCGTCCGTTACAAGCTTATTCCAATTATTTTCAATTCTTTGAACATAATCATTCCAACCCGGGAACGAATCCATAGGCTTATCGGTACCAAATGACAAATGCGTATCGGCAATAGCGTAAAGGGCCATATTTTCTCCTTGAATAAAATTAATAACGATGTAAACAATAAGACTGAAGGGAGTGAAAAAAATGAAAGACGAAATTAAAGGTATCTCTTGCGAAGCAAAGAACTGCATTCATCACGATATGTCAAACGCCTGCACGGCAGGACACATCAAGGTAGGCAAGGCAAAAAACGGCTCGGGTAGTGAGCCAAACTGCGAAACCTTTGAATGCTGCGACGGTTGCTCCTGCGAGTAAGAGAAGAAAGGCGACTCAAATCACAAGGGGTTGAGTCGCCTAATGAATTATAAATTCAACAGCTTAAATACCATTTCGCTCATATTTTCCTTATCGCACACATAAGTGAAACGAACATCTTTATCCTTCAACGCTTTAAGCGGTGCAGGAACATCAAAGCCCGACACTCTGTTAAGCTCGTCAACCATTTCAAACTCACTGAGTTCAGGGGTTTTGCCATCAAGCAATGCGGAAAGAACACTCTTAGAAAATTTATACGGTGAAGCGGTAGAATCAATAACAGTTGGAATGTCATCGCCTGTCTGCTTTACATATTCCTCATAAACATCAACTGCAACGGCAGTGTGAGTATCACAAAGATATTTACTGTTGTCAAAATTGCTCTTTATTGTTGCATCAACCTTTGCCTCATCACAGTAGCCTGCTGAGAATACTTCTTGAATATCCGAAATAAGCTTAGGTGAAACCTGGTATTTGCCGTCTGAAGAAAGCTCGCTCATAAGCTCATTTACAACAGCACTGTCCTCGCCACTCATATGATAAAGCAATCTTTCAAGATTTGATGAAATAAGAATATCCATAGACGGTGATGTGGTTGCATAAAATTTTCTGTTTCTGTTATACTCACCTGTCCTTAAGAAATCTGTAAGTACATTATTTGTATTAGAAGCACAGATAAGCTTCTTAATCGGAAGTCCCATTTTCTTTGCGTAATAGCCTGCAAGAATATTACCGAAGTTACCGGTAGGCACAACAACATTAATCTCGTCGCCCGCATTAATTCTGTTTTGCTCAAGCATATCGCAGTAAGCAGAAAAATAGTAAACAATCTGAGGTACAAGTCTGCCCCAGTTAATTGAATTTGCAGAGGAGAACATCATATTTTTCTTTGCAAGTTCTGATTTAATTTCATCATTGGTAAAGATAGATTTAACTGCACTTTGAGCGTCGTCAAAATTGCCGTTAATAGCACAAACAGCAACATTCTCGCCCTCTTGAGTAGTCATTTGAAGCTTTTGCATAGGTGAAACGCCGTCAACAGGATAGAATACAAGAATCTTTGTATTATCAACATCCTTAAAGCCTTCAAGCGCAGCCTTACCTGTATCGCCCGACGTTGCAACAAGAATAACGATAGTCTTACCGTCGGCAGTTTTCTTAGCGGAAACCGTCATAAGATAAGGCAAAAGCTGAAGAGCCATATCCTTAAAAGCACAAGTAGGGCCGTGCCAAAGCTCAAGAATATTCTTATTACCCTCAACATTTACCACAGGTGCAATTTTAGGTGATGAGAACTTTTCTGCGGCATATGCACCGTTTACACAATAATCAAGCTCGTCCTCTGTGAAATCCGTAAGAAATTCTCTGAGAACGGTTTTTGCTCTTTCAATATAAGACATAGAAATCATAGAGGTAATTTCATCAAGGCTGAACTCAGGAAGCTCACACGGTACGAAAAGTCCGCCCTCTTCGCTGATACCCTGTGCGATTGCCTGCGATGCTGTGACTTTGATAGAATTATCTCTTGTAGATGTATAAAGCATTTTTTATCCTCCAAAGGTTATTGCTAATATTCTATTACAAACTAAAAGCATTTTCAAGATGTTTAATAGATTTTACCTTATTATTTTGCATATAAATCTCAATTACATCAAATCTCGGCTGTAACTGAACATCATATTTTTGAATATAAAGTGAGGCTGTGGCAATAATTTTAGACTGTTTTTGAGCATCGACAAACTCTCTGGGAAGTGCTATTGAGTCCTCGCCCCTCGCTTTTACCTCAACAAAAACCACATAATTTTCATACTCGCAAATAAGATCAATTTCTCCAAAGCGTGAGGAGAAGCTATGTTCAAGGAGCAAATAGCCCTTATCTCTTAAATAATTTGCCGCCTTCATTTCGGCAAGCCGTCCCTTATTATTCATTCTTTGCGTACCAAGATTTTAAGAAGCTTTGGCGATGAATTTCGCTTACGCCATATTCATCAAGCATTTGATAATGAAGCTTTGTACCGTAGCCCTTATGTTTTTCAAACTGATATTGTGGATATTTTTCTGCCATTTCAAGCATATACCTATCCCTTGCGACCTTAGCCAAAATAGAAGCACACGCAATAGAAATACTGTTTGCGTCACCCTTAACAATCGCTTCGGCAGGAATTTCAAGACCGTTTGGAATTTTATTTCCATCAACCATCACAAAATCGGGTCTTTGTTCCAAAGAATCAACTGCTTTATTCATAGCCATAAAGGTTGCGTTTAGGATATTAATCTCGTCAATAGTCCCTTCGTCAACCATAGCAATACTGTAACTAACGGCTTCCTCTTTGATTTTTTCAAAAAGTGCTTCCCTTTTCTTTTCACTAAGCTTTTTAGAATCATTTGCTCCCTCAACTATATATCCTTTTGGCAAAATAACCGCTGCGGCAAAAACAGGCCCTGCAAGCGGTCCTCTGCCCGCCTCGTCAACTCCGCAAACAACTTCATATCCGTTATCATAAGCCTGTTTTTCGTATTTAAGCCAATCTTTATTTTCATCAACAATTTTTTTCATTACGGTAATTCAAGGGTTATTCGCCCAAGTTTTCCTCCTCTGAATTCGTCTGCCACAATAACGGAGGTACGCTCATAATCAATTTCTCCGCCTTTGATAAGAAATCCTCTCTTTTTACCAATCATTTCGAGAATTTCCCAACCTTGCAAACCCTCTACGCCCTCAATTTTATATCTCGATTCAATAGCCTGAGGGTTAGTAGCAGCCAAGCTTTCGAGCAAACGGCAAGCAATAGTTTCTTTATCGGTTACTTCATCCTTGACCGAGCCGATAAAAGCAAGCTTATCACCGACCTCGGGGTCATCGAATTTAGGCCACAGAACGCCCGGCGTATCAAGAAGTTCTATTCCGTTACCGACTACAAACCATTGATTATGCTGAGTAACTCCTGCCTTATCGGCAACCTTAGCCTTTGCATTTTTACCCATTCGATTAATAAACGAAGATTTGCCTGTATTCGGAATACCTACAACCATAAGTCTCAGCGGTTTACCGGACATACCTTTTTGCTCATTTCTTTCAATCGTTTTTGCAAGCGCTTTTTTAACCGTTTCGTCAAATTTATTTAATCCCCTGCCTGTTTTACAATCAACGGGGATGGCATAAGCACCCCTGCCATCAAAATATTTAATCCAAATATTTGTGGCATTAGCATTGGCAACATCGCATTTATTGAGCAAAATAATGCGTGGCTTATTTTTAACTATACTGTCAAGCTCGGGATTCTGTGAGCTGTAAGGAACTCTTGCATCAAGAATTTCCACAACACCGTCCACCATATTAAGCGATTCCTTTATAAGCCGTCTTGTTTTTGCCATATGACCCGGGAACCACTGCACATTCTGTTTTATAAAATCTGACATAATCGCACCTGCCTTTCTGTCATTATATAATATTTTGCTGATAATTTCAAATAAAAAACAAGCCGTACCACGAAAACACCGTGATACGACCGATTTAGGTTATTACTTAATAGATTCCTTAACCTTTGCAGCCTTGCCGACTCTGTCACGAAGATAGTAAAGCTTAGCTCTTCTAACCTTACCGTAACGGATAACCTTAACATCTACAACGTTAGGTGAGTGAAGCGGGAATACACGCTCGATACCTACACCGTAGGAAAGTCTGCGAACTGTGAATGTCTCAGAAACGCCTGAGCCTCTCTTAGCAATTACTGTACCCTCAAAGTTCTGAATTCTTTCTCTCTGTCCCTCACGGATGTTTACAGATACTCTTACAGTATCACCAACTGAGAACTGAGGTACTTCTGCCTTAATGTTGTCTTGTGCAATAGCTTTTAATGCGTCCATTTTATTTCCTCCTTATAATTTATGAGATGTTCATATCAAAAAGATGAAAGCGGACCATCTTCTAAAATGCGAAACGCTACACTTTTACGCGTTGCAAGAGTATGCAACGGACAAATGCTGATATATATTATCATATAGTAAGCAAAAATGCAAGTGTTTTATTTTATTTTTTTACTTTTTTGAATCAGTTAAAGGATATATGCTTTAATATTTCGTCAGAAATAAGCTTATGCCCTAAATCTGTCGGGTGTATACCGTCCGTAGCCAAAAGACACGGCTCGATATTTTTCTGCGCCTCATTAAACAGTTGTTGTAAATCAATAATTTCTGCAACGTTTTGCTCTGCTGTTTCTCTAAGCACCGTACGAAACTCCTCAAGTACCTTATGAAACGGCAGCTTTTCCTCGTCACTATCAATCATAAACGGCATTAAAAAGAGTATTTGCACATCATCAAGCTCTGCACCTATTCTGCGATAAACCTCGTCAAGATGAGGCTTCATAGGTCGTCTGAGAGGCGGATAGTCCTCGGGAACATAATTCTCCCAAGCGTCATTTACACCGATGAGCATAACTATAACATTAGGTTTCAAATTTATGCAATCTTTTGTAAGGCGGTCATAGAGATGATAAACTCTGTTGCTCGCAATGCCTTTATAAAATACCTTTGCCGACGGGCAATGCTTTTTAATTTTCTTGCCCAAATTCAAAGCATAAATTCTTTTACCCTTTAATTTACGGTTAAATCTGCGATTAAATTTTATATCGGTTATACTGTCGCCAAAAAACAGAACTCTGCTTTCGTTATTAATTTTAATCATTATATTAGCTGCCTTTAAGAAAATATTACAGTTTTAGTTCTTTACGCTTGCTCCCCACTCACCGTCATTCTCGTGGGCAAATTCGCCGGTCGGAGATTGGTTGTCGGTTGAATTGTTATCGGATGACGACGAGCCGTTATTTGAAGCCGTACCGCCTGAGGCAGTTCCTCCCGACGAGCCGTTAGCTGTCCCGCCGTTTGAGGAAGCTGTCGAGCCTGTTCCCGATACGCCCGAGGCTGTATTATTTGAGCCTATTTCGTTTACATCGTCTTCTTCCTCACCATTTGCAAGCGAAGAATTTTCATTTTCGCTCGGAGCGTTTTGTCCGTAATAAACCGAAGAGTCCTCCGAACCTGTGATATTTTCTTTTCCCGTTTCTCCCTTGCAGCCGTAAAATGCAAGGCTAAGCAACAAGCATAAAAGTATTACAGTTAAAGCTTTTTTCATAAATCACAAAATCGTTAAAACGATTCCTTTCAGATTAATTAATTCTTGTCGTTAAGCTTGATAGCTGAAATCTTTATCGCTGACATTATAGAAATTCATAAATATTTCGTAATAAAGTGCCGACAGCTGTGTGTCTGTAATATCCCTAATCAAAACATAATCCTTTGCATTAACAATCCCGTCCTTGTTAATATCAAGTGCTACCATAGGAATATTAATTTCTGTGTTTTCAGTCACATTGAGGGCAATTTCTCTGTTAAATGTGCCGTTATCTAAACGAACGATATAATCACCCTGCTTTAACAGACATTCAACCTCGCCGTTTTCATCAGTCGTTCCGACAAGTCTGTCACTAATATACACCTTTATGCCGTCAAGTGCAACTGTTCCTTTGTTGTCGTTTGTATTTTCGAGAACGGTTGTCTTGATCACGGTCTTATAGTAATCGGTATTCAAAATAACATTATACGCAGGACTCGGATAGCTTTCTTTTCCGTTACAAATTGCCTTAAAGGTATAAGAATATTCACCTGATTTAGAAGCGACGAAGGTATCGCCTTCAATTTTTGTCCAGCCGTTTGAATCGTTATAATAATACACGGCATCGCTACAATTAGGCGAGGAAAGCTTAAATGTAACAGGCTCGGAAGTTTCGCTGCCAAGCGTTCCTGACGGAGTAACATACAAAACAGGTTTTTCCGTTTCCTTAAAGTTATTAATTTCAATCACCTTTGTAGCGGTAAGACCGTTATTTGCCGTCATAACAACAACATATCTGCCGTTATCGCTCACCACAAAGCTGTCTTTACCTGTTATATCTTCGCCATTTACGCTGACAGACCTAAGACCTGAGCGACCTGTATTAACGCTAAAGAAAACCTTATAATCGGTTGAGGTTTGCTCCTGAGTTTCCAATGTATAATCAAGTGTAGGTGCCTGAGTATCAATCATAACACGGTAACTGTCTGAATAATTACTCTCAACGCCTGCTCCGTTTACAGCCTTAAAAATATAGGAAGCGTCCACATCGTCACTTATTGTAATAACCGAGCCTACCTCTGCGGAAACCCAAGAATTTCCGTTATCGGTACTATAAAAATAACTTACACCCGAAATAGCTTGATTAAGCACGGTCATTTTGAACTTAACTCCGTCTGCGCTCCATCTGCCGAAAGTACCTTCAAAATCAACTCTTACAACAGGCTCTGTCTTATCAATTTTAACCACAAAGTCCTGTGTGGTTACGGTTTCATTATTTGAATATGAAACAGCCTTAAATCTATAATTCCATACACCCTGAGAGTTTACAGTAAATGTATCACCATCAATTTCGCACCATTCTCCGCCGTCAAGGCTGTAATAATATCTGTATATGCCGGAATATGCAGACGACGAAAGCTTTACGGTGACATCATTTGCCGTCCAAGTATCGCTTTGATACTCCCCGTCTGCGCAAACAGCCGTGATTGCTATATCGGCAGGCGCTTCGGTATCAATTACATAACCGCCCGTAAGCTTACTGTCGGACACATTACCTGCCCTGTCTATCGCTCTTGCCTCTGCATAGCCCTTGAAGTCCGTTTCCTGAAGCGGTTTATTATTATCATCATAAGTCTGCCAATCGCCTAAAGGTGTTCCGTTTTCATCAACGAAGCGGTACTCTATTCTGTCTACTCCTGCTACGCCCTCGTCCTCGGCTTCAACAGTAAGTTCGCATGTTTTATTAAAGAACAAACCAAATGTGATTTTATTTACAAATCTTGCAAAGTCCCCTGTCTGCTTATGCGAAACAGAGACAGATGTAACAATAGGCTTTTGAGTATCAATGTTATCAACAGTTATTTTCTTTTCGCATTCAATCATACTGTTTGATACAATTTTTACGGTATATTCGCCGTTTTCGCTCACAGTAAACTCAGTTTTGCTTTCAAGTGGCTGACCGTTTAGATAAACAGTTTTAATTCCCGATGCACCTATAACCAAATTTGTAATTTTAACAGAATACGGTTGATTTGTCAGATTTGTATTTTCCCTTTCAAGAGTAAAATCAGGCACAACCTTATCAATTTTAACAGGATAAGCAGAGGTAACCCCACTCTCAATTCCTGCGCTGTTGACCGCCTTAAAAACATAAGACGAATTAACATTATTGCTCAGCGTTAAGCTGTTGCCGTCAATTTTCACCCATTCGCCGCCGTCAACGCTGTAATAATAGTCAACACCGTCAAGCTTATGGGTACTGTCAAGAGTGAATGTAACATCACCGTTGCTCCAAGAGCCGTCATATCCTGCGCTGTCAACAGACACAACAGGCTTGCCGTAAACAATTATAGGAAATACCGCTTCGGCAGTTCTTCCGTAATGCTCATAAACGACCTTTACATTTTGTTCCTCGTCGAGCTTATTAAAATCTATTTTAGACGAATCAATTTCATAATCGAATACTTCTTCACGAGGTGCGTTGGAGTAATTTGCATACACCTTCAAAGCACTTAAATCAAGCTCTTTATCGCCCTCAATATAAACATATTTAGGGGCTGTAATATCAATGGTTTCAACTGCTTTTGAATTAATCTTTACGGGGAATACAGAGCGAAGCTGGTCACCTGCTCTTGTAAGAGTAACAATAACATACTGTTCTCTGTCTATCAAAGTCGGGTCAAATCCGCTGATTTCGTAATCATTTACATCAACGCTTATTAACGAATCTCCATAGCTTTCGGCGTCGGGATAATATTCTGCCAATTTATCACGGTCATATATAGCCGAAACCTTTAAACCGGTTGAATCAAGTTTTGAATCCCCTTCGATATAATCATACTTATCGGGAGCAGTTACCGAAATATTATTCGGTTGAATTTCAACAGTTTGTATTTGCTTTGAGCTTTCGGCATAAGAGCCTTCAATTGAGGTAAAACCCTCACGACCGAACACCCACAAGGTAGTAGCGCCTGCCGCCTTTGCGTAAACCTTACCGTTGGAATCGACCGAAGCAAGACTGTTTTCTGTATTACCTGTTGTACTACTCCAAGCAGAACTCCAAGGACGAGAACCACTGTCATCTGTAAGTCCCCAATGAATATTTTTTACATTAATTCTCGATGGAGAGAAAATGGCATTATAGCTTCTCGGAAAGTCTTTTACTACATAATCATTACCTTGAATTGAAGCACTTACAAGATTGTTTACAGATGCACCTCTGACATTAAATGTTATTGATGCCGAAACACCTCCGATAATTGCGGTAATAGTAACGCTCTTTGAATTATAGATAGTCACTCCTCCCGAATCTAAGCCAAGCACTTTTCCGTTTTCGTCAACAGATGCGACTGACGGGTCCGAGCTTTTCCATACTACATTCTTTAGTAAGTCGCTTGCATAATCCTCGGGTAGAATATTTACTATATTAAGCTGTCCCATTTTGCCCTCTTCAAGGAACGAATCACGACTGCCTGTAAGAATATTTGTAGTAAACCCGTTACCCTTTTGAAGCGAAAAGCTTGTAATAGGCACACCTGATGAAACAGTCTTTTCAGCCTCAAGTGATGTACCGTTATATGTAACCTTTACATAAATTTTTATTATTCCGACACCTCTTGCAACAAGAGTGCCGTCTGTCGTAATTGACGCAAAACCATTATCGGCAGGAGCGTCGGCTGAGGCAAGCACGAGTTTGCCCGTTTGAGAATCATAAAGTCCCCATTCACGCACAACGCCGTTATTTGAATTAAGTCTTGACGGCTTGACATCCGCTGTATACTTATTCGACTCAGAGAGTGCAACATTATCATAACCGTTAATTTCTACACTGCTGATAGTGTCACCGACAACATTTCTATTGACTTTAAGTGCAGCTGTTTTTGAAACTCCGTCAATCGTAGCAGTAATTGTGGCTGTTTTTGAAAACTGAATACCCTGACCGCCATCGAGAGCAGTTACTGTTCCGTTTTGAGTAATTACTGCGGCTGTTGTATCCGAGCATTCCCATTTAACATCGCCCTCATATGCGCCTGCAGGAGACACATTTTCAATGGTAAGCTGTGAGGTCTCGCCCTCTTTGAGTTCTAATTTTCCTCCGATGTCAAAGCTTTCGACAGGCAGTTCTTCACGGGAAACAACGGTAAATTCCACTGTATCCGTCACAGAAGCATAAAATGTGCTTTCGGGATTAACACGAATAGTAACCTTGCCTGGTGATGTAAAAGTGACAAGACCTTCGGAGGTAATGGTTGCATGTTTTTTTGATTCGTAATCAATCAAATTACCCACGTTCCATTTTACACCTTGCTTTAATCTGACAGGAGTAACAACGCCGTAAAGCTGAATCTGCTTACCGACTGCAACAGTTTTCGGCACAGATTTTTTATTAGTAATATGTACTCCGGTAGGCCATAAATTACCCGCAAAGCTTTGATCAACTACAACTTCAGCCTTGTCTGATGCCAAAACTTTACCGTTTCCATCAACAAGACGAGCAGTAATCGTAATGGTCATATTTTCAAGGATTTTTTCAAGTGCAGCACCAAGTTCCGGACTAATTCCCTTTACAATCGCAACAACAAGGTCTGTATTAAGATTACTGTCATTAAGGTCAATACCTGCGTTCGCAAATGCTTTCTCGATAGCATCGGCTGTTGCGTTACCTACAATAGGTGTAGGACGAACTTCGTTATCAAGCCAATATTTAATAACGGCTGCCTTTGAATAATCGTAAGCCGTAACCTTACCTGTATCGTCAACATCGGCAAGCAACGGCATATTGCTTTCCCATTCAATGGCAGAGCCTGACGGAAATTCGCTGTCGGAATGAACCGATAACTGAATAGAGTTATACTCTGTAATATGCACTACTTCGGTCATCTCAGCATCGTTATAATAAATTTTTATACTCTGTGCCGCATCCGCTAACGATGTAGAAAATGTTACTGACAGCACAAGTACAAGGCTTAATAACAGGCTGATAATCTTTTTCATTTAGATTCTCCATTTCAATTTTTATGCTTAGAAATAAATTATTTTTATTAATCTTATGCAAATTATAGCACATCAATTTTTATTTGACAATAAAAAAATCAACTTAAAACGCCCTAAAACAAGTATCAAAATTATTGCAAGCGTGATAGCAGTAATATAACTTTACCCATATTTGTAATTTTTGCAATTTTCAGACTTGAAAATCATAACAATTTCAGAATCGAAATTCATTGACAATTATTTTTGAGAATGCTATACTTTTTTTGTTCGCTCAGAGAGCGATTGTTCAGTATAAACAAAGCCGAACAGGTGCAGTCTGAGACAACTGTATCTTGTTCGGTTTTTTTTTGATTAATGGTGATTTGTGATACTTCATAAAACCGGTCGGAAATAACTCATAAAAGTTGAGGAAAATAAAAAATGGCAAAGGATGAATATTTAATAACAGAACCGCCACTCAAGGCTTTAACTGTTTTTGCAATGCCTATGATTTTAGGCAGCTTCTTTCAACAAATATACAATATGGCTGATTCAATCATAGTCGGTCAATTTGTCGGCTCCTCTGCACTTGCTGCCGTCGGAGCCTGTGCTGCACTTACGAATGTTTTTATTTGCATAGCACTCGGTGCAGGAGTTGGTGCAGGCGTCCTTGTCAGCCGTTATTTCGGCGCTCAAAATTATGGCAAGATGAAAACAATCGTTTCCACTTCGTTAATCAGCTTTTTGCTTTTAAGCATATTTCTCGGCATTTTAGGATTTTGCAGTTCTCATTTGATGATGGAAATACTGCAAACGCCCTCAGATATAATGGAGGATGCGGTACTTTATTTGCGTATCTATTTTGCAGGCTTTCCGTTTTTATTTATGTATAACATTCTGTCAACTTTGTTCAATTCAATCGGCGAATCTAAAATTCCGTTATGGCTTTTAATATTCTCATCTGGTTTGAATATCATAATGGATCTTTGGATGGTAGGAGATCTTAAACTCGGCGTATTCGGTGCAGCACTTGCTACTCTTATTGCACAAGGAATTTCCGCCGTTCTTTCCCTTTTGATTTTTCTACATCGTATGCGAAAATATAATAGTTCGTTTATTTGGTTTGATAAAAAAGAACTTTGCTTAATGCTTAAAATAGCAATCCCCTCAGTTCTTCAACAATCAACTGTATCAATCGGAATGATGATTGTGCAAGCGGTTGTAAATCCTTTCGGCACTCAAGCACTCGCAGGTTATGCGACAACTATGAGAGTAGAAAATGTTTTTTCGCTGATATTTGTATCAATAGGAAATGCCGTATCGCCTTTTGTTTCGCAAAACCTCGGCGCAAAGAAAACCGACCGCATAAAAAAAGGTTATCGTGCCGCTTTGCTGTTAGATGTATGCTTTGCATTTCTCGCATTTATAATTATCGAAACAACGCACACTCAAATTTCTTCACTTTTCCTCGGCAAAGACGGAACAGCATTAGCATATCAAGTATCCGGTGATTATATGAAATGGCTCGGTTACTTTTTCATATTTATGGGAATAAAAATGGCAACAGACGGTGTGCTTAGAGGACTTGGAAACATGCGTCCGTTTTTAATTGCAAATATGGTCAACCTTGCAATTCGCTTGTCTGTTGCATTGATTTTTGTTCCGCATTTCGTAATCGAATTTGTTTGGCTCGCAGCACCGGCAGGCTGGCTTGCCAACTTTGTAATCTCATATGCGGCGTTAAGAAAATCTTGGCCAACAAATACTTTGGAGCAGAAAATTTAACATATCTAAAAAACAGTCACCGTTGGGGCACACTTCATAAAGAAGTAATTGGTTTAAGCTTTCTGAGTTTTGCCCGGTGCACTATTAAAAAATCCCGCTAATACGCAAGTATTAACGGGATTTTGTTAATGC
>OLGY01000065.1_pt1 | contig 100075 bp, 150 predicted proteins | sample 1605951 | NCBI WGS metagenome assembly OLGY01 (sample SAMN03283280) | human gut metagenome | biome: human-associated habitat; material: feces | host: Homo sapiens | place: Peru | collected 2012
AGTTCTCTACCAAGCACTTTCTGTGCTTCTGTCATAGTCATAGGCTCTGCCATAATGACCTTTGTACCAACATATTGTTTCATGTTATTTATCTTTTAAATGGAAAAATAGTCACATTCAATCCGAACGTTCCTTAAAGCTTCCCTTAGTTTTTTACATGTAGTATCGCTTACTTTGTCTAACAATACTATATTTCCGCATCCATTGATGGGCAATGATTCTAGGTAACTTTTTATTTCATCGACTGATACATTGTAAATATCTTTCAAAACTCCTATAATGTTCAACTTGTCGCGTATTGGTGCATAATTATACACTTTGAAATAACATTTTCCATAATCTGCTGCGAGTGCTTTTTTCAAAGTGCCTTGATCTTGTTTTGTATTGAAAGCAGAATCAAACTTTATTTTATTTACAAACGCTACCATTTTGCCTATTGCTGCACCATAGCCATCATTGTATGCCGCTTTTACACGATCATTAACTGATTTCTCAGTATTTTTCATGCGCTCTTCGTAGAGTACTTTGTTGTCTTCGCAAAGTCTCTTATTCTCCTCTTCTAACTTTTTGATCCTATCTTCATAGGTCTCCAAATTAGTTTCGAAACTTTTAATATTTCGTTTGAGATTTGCAATTTCTTCACCCTTCTTTTTTATGGAATCTGAAATACATTCAATCAGATGGTTAATATTCGTATCCATATTTCTCCCTATATTGATTATATTGTTCTGGACTTAGAAAGTAATTCTCATTTTCTTCAGAACATTCATACATGTCTGAATCTATTTCATAATCACTTTCAGATAATACACACTGCCAATCGGCATGGGATAGGTCATATTGACCTAATTCCCAACCGTTGGTTTTACAAATAGCTTTAAGCTTCCTCACGTCCGCGTGAAACCGGCGTCTCTTCAGCTCTTCTGCACTCTGTGTTCTCTTTTTCATCGTAACCAAGATTTACAACATTTTTTATAATGTCGTTCATTTTACGTATACGGACAAATGTCTCATTCCACAACTTTGCCGTTGCTTTTGTTGCGGTTATCGTTTTGTTTAACAGCTTTTCGTCTGTCACATCTTCAAACTTTATTTTTAATTCGTCCTCGGTTTTGTGGAGTAATACGTGAATAGAATCTGCACCTTTGTCTCCAATACTGTATATAACATCCAGTACATTCTCTGCAAAATCTTGAGGATTTGTTACTTTTAAAGTTATTGTTTTACTTTTCATTTTTGATAAATTTTAAAGTTTAGATAGCCATTTTTTGAGCCTCCGTAGGAAGCTCCTTTATACTTAATAACACGAGAGAGAACACCATCCTTTTTACGTTTGAGGATAGCGAGATTACATGAACACTTAAGTTCACAACACAATATCATGTAATCAACGATAGATTTAGAAACTTGAATGGCCTCTTGACAACCTTGATATTTATATATCATATAGTTTCTTTTATCCATCATATAGACAGATATTACATCTTTGTTGATTACTGGTATTGTATCATACTGAACTGTTGGTTTTACAGTTCTGTACGATTGTGCTGAGCATTTGTTAGCTGATATTAACAACGCTATTACGATTATTAATAATACTGCTACTGTTTTAGCACATCTGGTTTGATACCTATCTTCTTGATTTTCCATTTTTATTGTTTTTCTGTTTTACTCTAATTGCTCCGGTTTAAACTCACGATGTTTCATAGTCACTCCTCCTTTATGCCGAACGGACTGCCGTCTGCAAAAGTTGCATTATTGAATGCGTCTTCATATGTACTATGATATTCATTCATGTACAAATATGAATCGTTCAAACTCACAATTATCTCTTGACTACGTTCTTGGTATTGAGTTTCCGGTCTTTCTAACCATCCGTATGGAAGATGATTTTTCATTTCTGTCAAACATTCGTCCATATTGTCAAATGGTCGATATCTTAATTTTGGTTCGATACGATAGTTTTCTGGACCTTTAGTAAAATCAGGATTTGCTGGATAATGCCAATTACCATAATTGTCTTTTATTTGTATTGTTTTTCCTTCCGCATATGCTGTGATTATAGGAAGGAGTTCTTTTGCTTCTTCTTTTGTCATAATGATTCAATTTTGTTATTTTGGACATAGGCGTTTGAAATTACAATATGCGCCACATGAAAAATGTAAACGTGATTCTGCGCATTCTATTCCTAAAGCGCATTCACAACATCTTTCCCAGAATGATAAAGTCGGTGTTTTTTTACATCGATATACTATTCTGTTTACCGTTATTAATTGACCTGGTTTTATTATTTTCCTCATAATTAATTTATTTAGTTACAATGAATTTACCATGCCAATCGTTATATAACCTATTAAGAGCTTTTGCACGTATTAGTGCATTAGTTCCATCGAGATTATCGAATAGCTTCATTGAACACCCATCATGCTTGAAATATACTTTCCAGCATTTTTCATTCCACTTACTCTTCTTCTGTGGATTGTTCACTTGATTCTGCATACGCAGCTTCGAGCGATGCCTCGTCGTATTGTTCATTGTCTGCTATCCATTTTAAATTGATTAACACTTCGTCATGACAAATGTCATATGGCTGACCACGATAGGTATTAAGAGTATCTTGAGTTACGCTTTGAAAACGTCCCTCAACAAATGTGCCTGGTACACGTGGACGAATGTCGCAAAGTTGGTCGTTCTTGTCAAACAACGCCTCTACCGTGTACTTACCATCTTTTGAAACCGCTATAATTGATTTGCGCTTTTTCATTTTATTTACCCTCGAGCTGGGATTTTATTTAATGCTCTTAATTCCTGTTTCTACAGGCAATATTCTCATTTTAACCAACTGCTACTATTATTCACAGTATTCAATAGAGACTCAAGGATGTTTGTATGCTACTATTGTAGCTATTATTGTTATAAATCCTATTGTTGACAGTATTGTTTTTATAAGCGGACTTGCTATCGCACTTATTATGGCTAATACTACAAAAATTAAGACTGCAATAAATATATACATAGTGAATGCACCAAACACTTTTAAAAATATTTTCCAATTAAACATATTGTTACAATTAGTTTACAAAAGTGTTAGACTATTAGGATTCGAACCTAAAATAACAGATAAGTCTGACGTGTTACCAGTTACACTATAGTCTAAATAAGGCCAGTTCTCAAGCTGGAAATCTCAAACAGAACGACAAGGACTTTCACCTTATACACCTTTCGGTATGGTTAAATAACCACATGTCTATATTTCACCACGTTCCTCGATTTACTTCCTTACATTTAAAATATTAGTTCCAAACAGGGAATCGAACCCTTATCGATACATGTCTCGACAAATCACCATCCACATAATTCACTTCCACGACGTCAATGCATGTGCCGCTTAAATGAATAGGTTTGCTATGCGGTAGATTATTTGGACCCGCGTCTCTCCGCGTGTCATACGTATGGATTAACTGTTCAACATTCACCGCTATCGGCTATAACCTTGCGCTAGATTATAACGTAGTCGGAGTTTACAGGCTTACAACTGTCACAATGGCTGTTTTAATTAATCACATGTAAACGAGCAGTTTTGAGGACATGCTCAGGTCCCTACAGACAGTTTATACTCGTGATGGAGTTGACATTATGAATACCAAATGTCGTTTGTAATAATGAAGAATAATGTATGCATATTTATTTAGATTTAGTGAATAATCTTATAAAAACTATGCTATTTTCACGAACCGCATAGTAAAAACATATGGAAATATACCTACATGTCTAATAAAATGTAAGCGTCAGGCTGTCAGGACTCGAACCTGAAATAACAGAACCAAAATCTGTTGTGTTCCCAATTACACTACAACCCGTAATATACATCTATTTTCACAAACCGATGTATATATAATGTTTAACATCTAAAATATATAATGGCTCCTAATCCGACACTACTGTGTTTCGTCTTAATTTTCAAAGACTCATCAGGGATTTTTAAATACACCTATTCTCACGAACCAGTGTATTTTTACCAACTATGTCTATGGTTTCTTATGTGTTATGTCGTCAATTTTTTGACAGGATAGCCAAAAGTCTACCCCATCGTCAGATTCATCAAAACCATCTCCTGTATTGTCTACTTGGTTGATGTAGACCTTTACGGCGATTGTTCTAAACTCTTCATAAGCATCAATTATTTGCTGTTGATGCTCAACTTTTTTTTCGAGGGCTGTTACCTCGCTCTCTGAAGTACATCCAGAAAGAATCGCTGTTAACCACATTAGTACGAATACTAATATGATTGTGCTTAGAGGAATCCATGTTTCCGTCCAAGCTTCTTTGTCGTCTTTGTCCATATTATACGTATTTAAATTTACAAATACCTGCTTCTTCAGCTTCTTTTATACTGAAATCTAGCCAATCGGCATGTGAAGAATTAGTATCAACATATCCATATTCAATGCTAACATTGCATGTGTCAAGGTGTGTGACTTTGGTAAATGTGATGTTTTTTCTCGTACAGTATTTCTTTAGCGCTTCTACATCTACGCTTTCAACTTCTACTGGGACACCACGTATCAGAGTATCTACACACTCATCTTCCAACAACAAAGATAGACGTTTTGCTACTTTATTTGGATTTTCCTCAATTAGCGCTTTGATAGCATATTCTTTTGTTTCTTTATTCATCTTGATTATGGTTTAGTTTCATAAAAGAAGGGCAGTTTATGCACATGCCCAGGTGATTGTGTTAAAGTGGTGACACTTCCTCAACATCTACTGTTGGGATGTCCATGCCTTTAACATCTGTTAAGCCGTAACATCTCAGTTCATCTTCGTTGAACTTAGCACCTGCTTTTTGTGCATCCCTTATGGAATACATGTTTCTAATGCGTTGTTCTGCAACATCCTCAGGGCGTTGACCAGCGAGGAAATTGTCAGGTTCTCCGAATGTTTGGCATAGGACCTGGAACGATGTGAATAGCTTAACAGTGTCTGAATTAGGATTACATACCCAGGCTCCTGCAGCATGTCCGTTTAATTCCTGTGAGTATTTCATACACATAGGAACTGGGAGTTTGTAATCAACAAGTTGACAAGCTTTAATTAATGTCAAGTCCTTCTTACGAGGACCGAATGACATCAATGCTTCGAGCTGTTGCTCTGTCAGGACGTAACGTCCGTCTTTAGCATTGGCGATGAGTGTGTTAACATCGGCTTGACCGTTGTTACTCACTACTGCCAATACAGCGTTTTTTAGTGTCTCATTGGAGGCTTTACCATCGTTCTGGTAAGTCTGCCATATCTGCATAGCGTCAAAATTAACGCATACGAGATGACATCTAAGAATATATTTATCGGTCTCTGGCTGACGCTGTCCGTTAGCATCAGCTTTTTTACGTGGATGAGAGACCTCAATGCGATCCACGTAATAGTCGAAAATCTTTGCCATAATATTGCAATTTTAATGGTTTGGCTATATATTAACACAGTCTTTCCTGTGAGTCAGGTATGCGAACGTATGAAAAGGGATGGGGAAAAATAGTCTCCCATTTACCCCTTTCCTATACAACCTTCTCGCCATACCAAAGCGACCGAAGGTCGAATCTTTGAAAAAGTATAAATTAGCTGACTTGAACCGCATGGACCGAGCGACGAAGTCGCGAGGAGAGATATAAAAATGAGTAGTTTTACGACATACTCAGGTCGGGCTGTCCGCTGTTCAGCCTGTGTACAGATGTCACCATCATCACGGAAATACAGAGTGCTCATCTGATTGCTCAGACTTCTTTCTTTTACGGTCATCCCTGTATCGATGTTGCCAACCTGCCGCTGTAGACAGGACCTATTCACAGCGTTGTACCGCTGTAGGGAAGGCGTCTCCTTTACCCCGTTGCATTTTCATACGTGATGCAACAAACGATGTGTTTGACGAGAACACATAACGACGATGGGTTGGATACCATCATCATGCAGTTTACATACGCAAGGTCATAACCTTGGTAGACAAGCTCTCCTGCATGATAAGCGCTGAGTTGCGCTAATGTAATCACGTTCGCTTTTAAGGTGTAGAGCGATAACTAACATACGTTTGAAACCAGGTACCGTGTACTCCCTGGAAACATACTTTTGTTGACCGTTAAGCCGGTCAAACCTCTGAAAGAGTCTAAATTAGCCCACACACAGCGCAGCAGAGCGAGCGAAGCGAGCGAGAGATGAGTGAGCCAAAAGCCCCGAAGGGGCTTAAGACTCATTTAAACATGCTGTGCCACAGGTGTGAGAATTGCACAAATGCAATAGTTCCACCAACGGCAAACATTGTTGCTATAATGTACAGTATAACACAATTCAACGTTGTTGGAAGAGTGCATACTGCAAGCATTATGGCTACAGCCCATGCGCACGCTGCAACCGTGAGCACGACAACGATTTCAATAAACTTGCTCATAACGATATCATTTAGATCGATAATAAAGAAATAGTTGCCTTTTGTCTACACGTTGGGAGGCATAACCCAACACGCCTTACTACACGTTTTTGTCCGCAACAGGTACAGCAAGCACTGTGATGGTATGATAATTACCAACGTGATGCTCCTGCACATGTTTTGCGAACTCAGGGTTCGCAAACGCCTCAGCAACGCTGTTGTACAGCCCGCTGTAGCGATGGTCCCAGCGACCATTGCGATTACGTGTAGAAAGACGAAGCTGATACTTCATCATTTCTATTTGTAATTAAATTCGAATCGTTTTAACGACCTAAATTAGCCGACTCATTAAGCTTGCCACGGGGGTAGTTTCGTTTCTTCGACGACTCGGGGAGGTTGAATTCAGCTGTTTCGCGTTTCTGCACTTTTATCATAAAAAATTTTTATTTCGTGTTTTCGTATTTATATAAAAAAAAATAAAATTTTAATTTTTGTTCTTGAGCTTGTCGAATGTAAATTCACGTAAGTGCGCAAACAACGAAGTTGTGACATAAAAAAATCGAGATCAGCTAAGCTGACCCCGATCATCAAAGATTTCTAAAACCGCATTATTAAATTTTACGTAAATACCAACCTATTACAGCTATTATAAACAACATTATAAGAATGCCTATTGTTACCAATATGAGTTTACATGTCATCATCTTTATCTTCATTTTTAAATAATGTCCTGTGCAATACTATTATTGCGAACATAACACTTAATGTTTGTAATACTGCTGCTATATATTGTCCTGCTTCTGGTGTTATTTCCATAGTATATAGTTTTTCATATTTTATCTTTTATACTCGTAATAACTAATATTAAACCTATAATTAATCCTATACTTATGATTTCCATCTTTCTCCGTCTTTAAATCCTAACGCATACCCTATTACATATCCTAATAGTCCACATGCTATAATTATTGCTGTATATATCATTTTATGTCTTCCTTTATTAAATTTGCTAATTTTTGTATATCCGGGTGTGCATTTTTTGCACTTCTGAGTCTTATAAATGCCTCCCAATCGTGTTCAAATCCCGTTACAATTATTTCTGTTTTTAGCGCATTTGGGAGTACTTGTCGTGTTTCTTGTGGTTTCCAACCACTGTCAATCAAAAATGAGTATGATAATTCATCGCTATTTAATTGTTGTAAAAACACATCCACATCGTCGTTATTACGTGGATACATAATCTTATAATCATTCAAATCACACCAATCATCATCCCAATATGTATATTGTCCGGGGTTTAATTTATCTTCTAATTTGGTAGGTATGATATAAGTTATTTCATTGTCGAACTTATCTTTGTTGTAATTACAATATCTTGTACTTTCTTGGGCAAAAGACATAGATCTATGACGTACTATTTCATGTGAAACACCTCTATCGCATATGAATTTATATGTAATCCTTTTAACGTGATTTTTTGTTGGTTCCGACATGTATTTTAAGCATTCCTCCCATTTGTTTTCAATAATTACTCTATAATTTGTAGTTATGTATGCGTTACCATCTTCGAATTTAACGGTTGAATACGGGTTTATTATAAAATAATACGCTATTCCATTTTTATCTTCGTTAACTGGCACTGTTAAGTATATTGTTCCGTGTTCCAGCATCGACATATGCCCCATGTTTATCATACGTTGTACAAATTCTTCACAACTATCATCTGTTATTTTATCTTCAGATTTATAACATATACGACCCGCAAGTTCTATTTGTTTTTTCACATCCTTTAATGTATATTTAGTTGGGGTTATATCTTCTATTTCAGATTTTATCAGTCTCATATCCAAATAATTAATTCGTTATCTTTTATATTACAGTCTACAGGTTTGTATGTCTTTCCACAATAGCCCATTCCATCATCTTCCCAGATACTTATATGTTTTTCTAATATATCTTTAGATATATTATCTTCCGGTATTTTTAATATTCGTAAGAGGTCTATTACTCTTATTTGATATTCTGGCCAACCTTGGAAGTCATATCTCACCGGAGTGTCGTGTGTAATCAGAGACATTGTAGTCTCCTGATTTATAACGTCGGTTTTCTCTTTCGGTTGCATCTTTTATAGCTTTAATCACTTTTGGATCTTTTAAATAATCTATCAATTTTTTCACAGTCGTTGTAATTAGGTTTGATACCCATATGTTTTACATATTTAGAACAACTAGTTGTAACTAATTCACCGTCTTCTACATATTGTAAATCATATTGTATATTAGACATATATTCGTAGTATTTATTACGAGCTTCTTTCTTTTCTCGTTTTGTTTTATAATATGTAATACATTCCAATAGTTGCGATCCACTTACACAACCTCTCGCAAATATATTACATATGTTTTGTAAGAATGAGATCATCCCAGTTCTACCCGCTTTTTCTTGTATGCTACATAACTCATCAAGCGCCTGTTTAAAGTATTGGTTGCTTTCATCATATACAGGAGATCCCCCACTTATGTATGCTGCATTTATTGGCGTTCCATATATTATGAAATACTTGCATGTATCTGTAATCGGAGTATATGTATGATACAAGCTCAAATAATCAGCATAATATAATACAGCATTTAAACTAACAGTCTTTAAAAAGTTAAAACTCTCCATATTGTATAAAATCTAACATTAGAAAATCAGCAGACGTACCAGCAGATTTATATTTTTGGTTATCTTTTTTAGCCCAGTATTTTGGGGAAAAGTGGAATAAATTTGCAAAAAACCTTTTGATCTTTTCTTTCATCGTTGGTTGCCATTTAAAATTCATAAACTCCCAATTCTTTTGATCTATTGTAGGATCTTCACAATCTATAATCTTATGCCACGGATGTTTAACATAACCGCCGCAGAATATTAGATTTTGGTAGGTTTCTGCGCATTTTTTAAATAATTCCTTAAACCAAACATAATCTCGATCTCCATCATATTTGAAATTTTCAAGATTTAGTTGCACGTATATAGGATCTTCTTTTGTTGATTTACTATTGAGATAATTTAGTACATCGGCAATAACAATATTTTTGTACTCTATCAATCCGTGAGCAGATATCGCATCATAATCATGCGAATAACAAGAAACCCAATCTCTACGTAATCTTATATCGAATAAACGTACGCCGTCTATATATTGCGTCTGTATATCATGTGATTGACACTTTGCCGTAAAATTTATTAGTTTCTCCCACCATTTACGTGGTTTTGTAAAACTTAAACTATTGTGTGATGCTAATTTCATATTATTTCTTTATAAAAGTTGCGTATATACATTTTGCAGCCCATCCTACTAAATAGGCATCTGCTTCTTGTGAATCTACTGTTGTAGGCAATCCTATATCTTCAAAGATCGATTGTTTTACATGTTCTGCTTCATGACAGATATCTGATATATAATCCGCAGTGTTTTTACGTTTATAACCCATACAAACTAAGATTACCCATTGTTTGGTCTTCTTATCGAGCGCATAGAAAGTAAATGTTTTACTTGAAGGATCCCATATATCTGATATTTCTGAACCATCTCTGGTTGTAAAACGATCTCGTAAATCTTTCAGCGTACAATTCTTACAACAATACAGTAATCTTGGATATATTATAGGATCATACTTATCGATTATCTTCTTTTGCTTCTTCATTTGGACATTCTAAATTTATTTATATATATATATACTAGATCCTTTAGAAGGATCGTTTAAAATTTTATTAACTCTGTCTAACATATCTCTTGTAGCCTTCTCAACATTTAATTGCTTTATTCTGTCTTTTATATACCAAACAGCCTTATCGAGATCTTCGATCTCTTTATCTACGGAAGTATATCCTTCTTCTTGTTTAAGACCAGCTCTCCACAGATATTTAATAGCACTGCCTATATCAAAACAATAATGTCTTGTTATATCTATACATTCTACACCACTAGGATGTTTTCTATAATATTCAGGGTTTATTTTATCCATATGTTGTATATTTATATATTACTCTACAATATAGAGGGTTATTAATACTATAGGGTTATAATATTACTGGATTACATATATAGTTCTACTTAAACTACCTTATTAACCCCCTATAGTCCCCCTTCTTCTCCTTCTTTTTACACTTATATAACGTGTAAACAATAAAAAGGTTGCAATTTTATAAAATTTTTTATGCCGATGCAACCTTTTGGGTGTAAATTTACGTTATATGCTTGTAAACCACAAAATAGTGAGGAATTTAAAATTAATTAACATGAACGAAACATTGATAGTAACAAAGCCGTACTGCTGGATGGAGCCTGGCGATACATTCAAGCTCTCCAAAGACGGCAATTCGTATGTGAATACTCATACACACGAGTATACAAATACAGACAAAGATATGGATATTACAAGTAGATCTGAAACAACATGTTCTATTTCAAAAGACATCGCTACAAGTTTGCTTAACGTTGGTATCTTGAAAGAAGATAAAACTGAAACATCGTTTGTAAATGTGTTCGATCGAATTGACGAAATGATAGACACTTATAATGAGGATCTTAAAAATATCGATAAAGATACAGAGGATTTCCCACAATGCATGAAAGTTGAAAAGGAAACAGTATTGAGAAATTTGATCAAAGTGTTGTCTTATTTAAAAACGCTTAAGAAGTAATGGACGAGATTAAAGTAACAGACCAGGCAAAGATTGCAGAAGATGTAAGTAATCACATAAAATACGACACACTTACAAAATTTCTTGTAAAGCCACTGCCACTTAAGAAAGTAAAGAAAGAGTTTGTTGTTCCGGTTCCGGTCGATAAGAAACCGAAGAAGGACAAAGAAGGTGTAGAGGCTGTAGATTACAACGAAACTAAAACAGAAACCAGAGAAGTTGATTGTGATTATAGAGAGGGTGTTGTGTTAAAAGTCCCACATCAATACAAAGATACCGATATCAAGGTTGGAGATACAATAGCGTATCACAACAGGGCCGCACAGTATTTTGATCTATGCAAGGATACACAAATTGTAAATATTTATGATGTTGTAGCGGTAGTGCACGATTGATAGAATCTGCAAACAAGTCGCAAAAGAACTGAATGAAGATGTCAATATAGTACATCAGATAATAAAATTTCAATTCGAACAGATTGTTCAAAAAATGAAAGACGTTGATTTTACAGATGATATTCTGATAAATAATCTGTTTAAATTCAAATTGAAAACCAGATATAAAAATAACAAATCTTTAAAATATTGTTCTCATGAAAGTTAATATTATTACAGATAACGAGTGTTTCAACCTGGATGGTGAAACTGGAAACGTTGTTCGCAATATGAATGTAAAGTGGAATTTTACAAATCGTATTTTTTACATCGAACAAGATGGTGCATTAAAGATTCCAGAAGATAACGATTATGTAGTAGATTTCGATCCAAACGAAGTAAAAGCTGGAGATTTTATATTTATTTCTTACAGGATTGACGGTAAGATGCATATAATCCTTCTTAAGGATAAGGGCCTTATAGATCTTATGAATCTATTTAAAGAAGATCGTGAAAAACGTAGATTGGAAACATTATCTTGTGAAGGGTGCGAAAATTGTTGTGCAGATTGTGATGATTTAAAAGAAGCTTAAGATTATGAATACTAAGAAAACAAAGAAAAATGCTAACGTTACTATTACAGTAAAGTTGTTAAATATTACAGATCCCACAGATGCGTATAAACTGTTTGCTATTGCAAAGTTTAATAATATGCGCGATGCGGAAAAGGATATTATATCTAAGACCATTATAGATCTTTATTTCAATACGCTAACGTATGAGATAAATTCAGCTCTTGCTGATATGGACGTGGAAGCTGCGAACGCTCATAAAGTTCGCGAAAAGAAACCAAATATCTTTAAGAGATTCTGGAATTGGATTACACGTAAAAAGTAATCATGTTAAGTAATCCTTGGTGGGTATCAAAAGTCGGGTTCGATTCCCGAATTACTACTTATTCAAAAAGTAATTGAGTCCATGTCAGGAGGCTCTGACGTTAAAGTGCCTCATAATGCCCATTTGCGTACGTTAGCTAGCGCGCCGGGCTCTTTTGTCCAATGAATAATTGAATATATAATGGAAAATAAAATATATAAACTCTCAGACGAACAGTTTGTTGAGTTACTCAAGAAAAGTTCAACAATATCTGAAGTATTGTTTAAACTTGGTTATACAGTTAAAGGAAACTCTTGGGGATATTCTCAAATAAAAAGAAGAATGGATGATCTGAATTTAGACCATTCTATATTCAAGGGGAAATCCGCTATTATAAAAACTACCAAGCTAAACAATGTAAAGAAAGAAGATATACTAAAAGAAAATTGTAAGCATCAACGTACAGTATTAAGAAGATACATAATCAAAAACAACTTGATACCCTATAAGTGTGCAATATGTGGATGCACCGAATGGCAAGGGAAAACGTTAAGTTTGGAACTTGACCATATAAACGGAATAAATAATGACAATAGATTAGAAAACCTTAGATTTTTATGTCCTAATTGCCATAGTCAAACATCAACATATGGAAGCAGAAATCAACAGCTTAATAGTTCTGAATATGATATATCAGACGACTTGAGAAAGATGGTTGAAGAGAAATACGACGAAGTTAAAAGTGTTAAAAAGGTATCGTCTATACTTGGAATACGAAGGTGTGTTGTTACGAAAATAGTTAACGAGTCTGGTCAAAAACATTCTAATCAGAAATATATAATAAGGTATGATAAAGATTGGAATGAACTTGCAAGATATGGTTCTCTCGTAGAAGCTGCCAAGGCTTTGATAGAGGCTGATGAAGTTAAAACCAATAGAGTAAAGACCTGCACTAGAACTATAATGTACAATAAAGATAATTTTTGGTTGGACAGTCATTGGAAAATATTGGATGGTAGCGGGATAATAAATAATCCGTTATTAGAACCTTCTCTAATTGACTCGGAAGACACTGTTGACGAGGCGCAAGCGAAAGCAGCGTGACAGACTAAACGAGAAGGCTGACCTTAGGGTTGGATGCAATAGTCGAGCTATGAACCCCGGAGGAGTGGGGGCAGCACCTACATGGGTAACTATTAAAAATAATAAAAAGCATATATGGAACTGAAATTTAAAAAACTAGATGATAAGGCTGTAATGCCGATTAGAGCTTACAAAAGTGATGCAGGATTAGATTTAACATGTACAAAAATTGTACCTGTACGTAATGCTTGTAATCAGCTTTTGTTGGAGTATCATACAGGTCTTGCTGTAGAAATTCCTGAAGGTTATGTAGGTCTTTTATTTCCACGTAGTAGTGTATTTAAGACATCTTTAATACAATCAAACTGTGTGGGTGTTATTGATAGCGGTTATCGTGGAGAAGTTAAGGCAATTTTTAGAAATACTACAGATGTTATTCCTGCAGTATTTCAAGAAGGTGAAAGATTCTGCCAATTGGTAATTGTACCAATTCCAGAGATTACAGTAGTAGAATCCTCAGAATTGAGCGAAGGAGATCGTGGTGAAAATGGTTACGGTTCCTCAGGAAATACAAACAAAGACAAAAATATTAGCGCAGAGCAACCTTCTGATGACGATCAGACAGAGACTCCAGCGGCGGTTGCTGGTCAAGCAACTGAGGCAGATGCATAATTAATTATTAACTGCATTGATAAGGGAGCATTCTAATTGGAGTGCCCCCTTATCGTGTTTATATTAAAATGTAATTATGTTTGATATACAAGGAAACAAAATTATACTAAAAACAGACGAACTTGCAATACCTCCATTCAAGGATTATTACAATAACGCAAAAGACAAATCTAGAGCTATACAAGATATTGAATTTGTAATATGGCGTTATAGATGGAATACCCCATACGAAGCGTATCCAGAAAAAGAACGTACATGGAGAGTTGCAAAAGATGTTTTTAAAGATGAACATTATGAACCAACAGCAGAGATAAAAGAATTAGCAAAACGTTTCAATGAGTTTCAAGAAACACCTATGACGCGATTGCTCACATCTTCAAAACATGCTGCTGAGGCGATAATGAATGTAATGAACGAATATTCACAAGAAGACCTTGATATAGACACCGCAACTAAAGTATCAAAGCTACTTAAAGATATAAGTGGTATTATTAAATCGCTAGATTTAGCGATGAAACAAGCAAAAGCAGAACAAGCTGAAACAGGTCGTGTAAAAGGTGGTGGTGTTATAGGTCTATATGAAAGCCCTAAATAATGGTTGATTTTAATTAGCATATAAAGAATACTAAGAAGTTCTGTGAAGCGGCAGAATTTTTCAAAGTACATAAATGTTATACTTTAGCTCCCAGAGGTACGACAGATTATGTTAAATATTGGGAGCGCGAAACAGACAGATGTTTAAATGGGTACACAGCTCCAGACGGTGATCAAATAACAGGCTATCATTATTTCTATCTTAATTACTGTCCTATTATGAGATTGGATGAAACAGAATATACAGATAGAAACGGAGATACACGTAAACGAAGAGAACGTATATTTGATTTCCCTAAGTTCTGGGATTATGATTATTATTATTTTAATGCTGTAGAAGAAGCTGAAACTGTCGGTAAACACATGGCGGTATTAAAATGTCGTCAGAGAGGTTATAGTTTTAAAGGAGCTGCGATGTTAGTTCGTAATTATGAGCTTATTCCAGGATCCAAGAACTTTGCAGTGGCTTCTGAACAGAAATTCTTAGTCGGTGACGGTTTGTTAACAAAAGCTTGGCAGATCATGGACTTTATAGATAAGAATACAGCGTGGGCGAAGTAGCGTTTGACGTCTACTCGTATGGAACGTGTGTCTGGTTATAAAGTTACTGACGAGTTTGGTAAATAGACAGAATAGGGTTATTTATCGAGCATTACAGGAATCACTCTTAAAAATGACCCAGAACGTATTCGTGGTACCCGTGGTAGATTAGTATTGTGGGAGGAGAGTGGAAAATTCCCAAGCTTGTTAGATGCTTGGCGTGTTGAACAACCTGCAGTAGAGACGGACGATGGTGTAGCATTCGGATTAATGATTAGTTTTGGTACAGGAGGTACTGAAGGAGCTTCGTTTGACGGATTGAAGGAGTTGTTTTATAAACCAAAAGCTTATAACGTGCTTTCGTTCCCAAATATTTGGGACGACAACGCAGAATAGACAGAATGTGGTTTCTTTGTACCAGCTTGGAGTAATCTTGAATCTTTTGATGAAGACGGTAAGTATATCTACATGGATGAAGACGGAAATAGTTTTCGTGAAAAAACTATTGAAGAACTTATAAAGCAACGTAATATTATTAAAGACGGAGGAGCTAGCCAATAGTCTATAGACAGGTTTATATCCGAGCGTCCTATAAAGCCACAAGAAGCTGTATTGGAGCTTGGTAAAAATATATTTCCACGTAAACTTTTAATGGACCAACTTACACGTTTACGTACAAATAAGAAGCTTCAAAGTATGAAGCATATTGTAGATCTTAGTTGGGACGGAAATGGTAACGTAATAGCTACAGAAAAGAAAACAGGCGATATTACAAACTATCCGTTAAAGAAAGATTAGAAGCCTGCAGGATCCGTTGTGATATGGGAGTACCCAGTAAAGGATCCTCCATTTGGATTATACATAGGAGGCTGTTTGACACCTGGTGAAAAAGTTTGTACGTAGCGTGGATTGATAAATGTTGAGGATGTTACTTTAGACGATAAGCTTATAAACAAAGATGGAAAGTTTGTAGAAATAAAAAACCTTTAGAGGTATGATAAGGTAAACGAACCTATTTTCACATTGAAACCGTATGGTTCGTTTAGAACTACAACGTTTACCGGAGAACATCCTATATGGATACATAATAAAGGCTTTGTAAAAGCCAAAAATGTAAAGTAGGGAGATTGGCTGGAAATACCAAATACGTATAAAATAGACTGTATTGAAGATGACGATCGTCTTGCAAAATTGTATTATTTTTACGGCTTGTGGTTAGGAGATGGATTTTGTAACAAAAACGGAAATTCTCATGACATATATTTGTCTATCGGAAAGAACGAAACAGATCTCGCATAGTTTTATGATCAACTTGTTGCGGAGTTGTTCGATAGAAAATGTATACATGTGCATAAAGATAGAGAAGAGACTCGGAGATTTACAGACAAACGGTTATTTTAGGAACTTAAATCTTTATTTGGAACAAACGCACACAACAAGAGAATTCCAGAATGTATAAAAAAACTACCATACAATTACAAATTGCATTTCTTACAAGGGTATCTCGATTCTGATGGTTCTGTATTTTTAGATAATGGAAAAGTAAGAACAAACTTCACAAGTGTGAACTTAGAACTTCTAGAAGATGTTCAAGATATGCTTTTTGGAATGGGTATCGCAAATAGTATCGTAATACATCAAAAAGAAACTACAAACAAACAAGGTGTTCATTCGCAACAATCATATAGAATAAATATAAGTAGATCACATCAGATATCTTTAGCACTATTTCCTATATTTAACAGCAGAAAAATTAAATTATTAAGTACTGCTGAGTACACATCATATGATAGAATGGATGTGAAATTCGCAGATGATAAAACACTGTTAAAAATTTAGAATGTAAATGATTCGTCATACACAGGAGTTGTATATAATTTTGAATGTGAGACACATACATTTATGTGTAGAAACATTTTAACACACAACTGCGACCCGTTAACACATCAGCGGGGTATAATCGAGCAAAAACGGTGAAAGTCTAGAACAGAAAACACCGTGCTAATCTTACAGATTGCGAAAGGCTGTAAGACAGTGTAACGCATAGGAGATGAATAAATATAATTCTCCCACGAGTGCTCGACACCATTTTTGGTGATGATATATGCTGAACTACATGGGGACATGTAGAAGTTAAGATAAAAAACTTAGCGATAACAAATTGATGATCACGACGAATCGTTTACAAACTCATTAGGGTCAACATTTATATTTAAACGTGTTCAAGCAGGAGAAGCTTGGACAGATGTAATAGTAGCTGAGTATTCTGGAAGACCGGATACAGCGGAAGAATACTATGAAAACGTTCGTAAACTACTATTGTTCTATAATGCGAGATTGTTATTTGAGAACGAACGTAAAGGTATATATCCATATTTTACAAACAAACATTGTGATTACTTATTAGCCGATTAGCCAGATAAAGTAATCAGTGAATTATTTAAGAATTCTACAGTACAACGTAGAAAAGGTTGCCATATGACAAAATAGATAAGGGCGTATGGTGAAGGTTTGATATTAGAATGGATGATGGAAGAATATGAACCAGGGCATCCAAATATTGAACGTATATTTAGCGAACCGTTGATAGAAGAGTTAATAATGGACGATTAGGTTCGCAATGTGGACCGTGTTATAGCACTATGCATGGTCATGATTTATAGAGAAGAATTATATCAAGTAAAAGTATCAAGTGCTAAAGAGTAGAATAAGTAGGTAGAACTCTTCGAAAAGCCATTATTTAGCGATTAGTGGTGGGACGATGGTCCGCAGGAAGATGATTTGCCAATATTTAGTTTTTAATCAATGGTAGAAGATAATTTATATAATTCGAGATTCCCTTAGCAGAAATTACTGCTATCGAAGAAAAATGAAAAATGGCAGCACGATTGCGTAAATTATATTATTGGCGAAGGCAATATCGTTTCAGGGGGATAGACGCATACTGCACATGGAGAGATGCAGACTTATTATAATCTGTATAATAGTATATTCGATGAGAAGGATTTTAAAAAGATAACAAATCCATTTAAGGTAGAAGAAGGTTTTCCTGCAACACCTTAGGATTTTAATATCATCAGACCCAAAATAGACCTTCTCATCGGAGAAGAAACTAAACGACCATTAAACTTTAGAGTTGTACGAACATCACAGGAAGCAACATCTGAGTTAATGGAGACGTAGAAATAGTTATTAATGCAATATATGCAATCAGCATTAATGGCACAAATGGGTCCAGAAGAACAGCAACAGTTTCAGGAACAATTACAAAACGGCGAAATAATGCCACCTGAACAAATTGCTAAATATATGGACAAAGACTACAAAGATGTAGTAGAAAACACCGCATATCACACACTTACGTATTTAAGAGAAAAATTAGGCATCGATAACGAGTTTATCAAAGGCTGGAAAGATGCGCTCATTAGCGGTCAAGAAGTGTATTATGTTGGTGTACTTAACTCAGAACCATATATGGAGAGAGTTAACCCTATGTATTTTTCATACGATAGAAGCCCGGATCTTGAATTTATAGAAGACGGCGCTTGGTGTTGTAGAAGAATGCGTTTACCTATCACCGAAGTTTATGATAGGTATTATGACAAACTCACAGAAAAAGATTTGAACAAACTTGAAGAAATGATAAATGCTGTACCTGCAAATAATCTTGGAGAACATGGTCCAAGAGATGATTTCAGAGGTATACAATTACATTTCTATGACAATCCTATATATGACGAAAAAGGTAATCACAATGTAAATGTATGGCATTGTTGCTGGAAATCTTTTAAGCGTATTAACTATGTCACTACACAAGACGAACAAGGTCAAATGTAGGTAAATATAGTTGACGAAACATACCAACCTACAGGTACTGAAATTTCTATTGAACCGGATTGGATAGTTGAAGTATGGGAAGGATATAGGTGTAGCAACGATCTGTTTTTTGGTATACAACCTATTGAATATCAGCATGTGAGCATAGATAATCCTAACAGTCAAAAGCTTCCGTATTGTGGAGCTATATACAGCAATACAAACAGTAGACCGAGATCTCTTGTTAGTATTCTCAAACCTCTACAATATATGTATATAGTATTGTGGTATAGATTGGAACTTGCGATAGCTAGAGATAAAGGTAAGGTTGTAAATATGGATGTTACGTAGATACCTAAATCTATGGGTATTACTGTTGATAAATGGATGCATTATCTTTCAAGTGTTGGTGTTAACTTTATAAATCCTTTTGATACGGGTTGGAATATTCCGAATCGTGAAGGAGGAAAGCCGAGTCAGTTCAATCAGATTACATCTCTCGATCTTACAATGTCAAATGTTATAGCTGAATATATACAGTTGATGGATAAAATCGAACAACTTGCGGGGACCATATCTGGTATTACAGAACAACGTCAAGGTGCAATTAGTTCTACAGAACTTGTAGGAAATGTGGAACGTAGCGTTACACAATCATCACACATTACAGAACCTCTATTCTGGGTACACGCTCAAGTAAAGCGTCACGTATTAAATATGTTGCTAAATACTGCAAAAGGAGCTTGGCAAGAAACTGGTAAAGATAAATTACAATACATCTTCGATAACGGAGAAAGAGCGTTTATAGACATAACAAATAAATTCTATTATGAGGATATGGATGTATTTGTATCAGATACATCAAAAGATCTTGAAAATATATAGAAGTTACAACAGCTTATACAGCCAGCTATGCAGAATGGAGCATCTCTATTAGAAGCTGCTGAGATTCTTACAAATGATAATTTCAACATCATTAAGCAGAAACTCAAGGATATGCAGACTCGTCAAGAGCAGCAAGTACAACAGCAACAACAGGCACAAGCAGAACAGGAACAGAAGATTCAAGAAATGCAGAATCAAGCTAAAGAACAAGAGCTTATGTTGCAAGAGGCACAGATGGATCTTACACGTTATCAGATAGATCAAGACAACGCTACTAAGATTGCTGTAGCTGAAATTAGTGCTTACCGTGGTACAGAAGACAAGGACGCAAATATGAACGGAATACCAGACATGATGGAAATCGGTAAACAGGCGTTGGAACACCAAAAGCTTCAAATGGAATCATACGATAGACAATACGAGTCTAAACAAAAACGAGAAATCGAAAATGCTAAAATTCGACTGGAGCGTGATAAGATGTCTCACGAAACGTCATTACAAAAACAGAAGGATGATGCGGCATATAAAAGAGAAGAACTTAAAGCCAAAACAGCTTTAAAAAATCCAGTATCTGGGGAACATAAAAAATAATAATTATCATGAAAGAAGAGTGGAAAATCATAGAAGGTACTAATGGAAAGTACTCGGTATCTAATTTAGGAAATGTTAAAATGAACGAACATTACACTGAAATTACTCCATCAAAAACTAATCCTTTAGGAAAAGCAAAATTGTACAAAGAACGACCGGTAAAACAATATTTGAATTGTAACGGTTATCCGATAGTGTATTTACAAATATCGAAAGGTAATAGGGTGATAAAACCAGTACATAGACTTGTCGCCCAAGCATTTATACCGAATCCACATAATCTACCATTTGTGAATCATAAAGATGAATCTAGATGTAATAACAATGCGGACAACTTAGAATGGTGCGATCCAAAATATAATGCGAATTATGGTACAAGAAACGAAAGATTGCGAATAGCTGGAGGACGAAAAGTAGCACAGTATACATTAGATGGAGAGTTTGTAAAGATTTGGGATAGTGTATCTTCAATATCACAATATTATGGTATAAAATCAACAGCTCCTATATCTAGAGTATGTCGTCATATGAAGGGAAGACTTACTTATAAAGGATATAAATGGGAGTATGTGAATTGTTAGAAATACGATCTTGGAAAACTTACGAAGGAACAGCTGATAGAATTAAAGGATTAGATAGAAGAAAAATTAAAAACATATGATACACAATTATAATAAACCGTCTGAATTACTCGCCAGACAAAAACAAACTGGCGAGTCTTATTGGGATATGATAGGTAAACCTCTACCAGAATACAAACGTGGTAAATCAGTGTATCAACAATTTGTAGAAACACATCGTAGAGGGTTGTATAGATATTTAAAAGCTCATAATTTACCAACTACGGCATTAGATAACATGGTTCGTCAAATGGCATGGGAATCTACATATGGAACATCAAACGTTGCTAAGAAATATAACAACTATGGTGGATACGGGTATAATGGTAAAACTTATACCAACTTTAAAAACGATGAAGATTTCTATAAAGCGTACGTAGGTCTTATAAATAAAATGGGGGCTTTGCGTGAAACTGATACAAATAAATATGCGAGAATACTTAAAAACAAAGGTTATTACGGAGATTCGTATGAAAATTATTCTAAGAATTTGAATTCCATGAAACAGGCAGAGAAATGGATATTGAACGAATAGAAATATAATAAATAGTTCTACGGAAACCCTCAAATGAAATTATCAGATTTTGATGGAGACGATTTGATACAAAAGAAAACAAACCCAGCTCCCGTAGATAATACATTTGTTGAAAAGCCTGAAATAGTTCCACAAACACCGGATCTTCATTTACAACCTGTATCATATGATTCGCAATATTAGAGTTCGTTACCAGACATTATGCAAACCTACCAAAGAATGACAAGCGGACAGATGCCGTTGCAAACATTAAATAATACAGAGTACGGATATGAAGACTATACAGAAGCCTAAAAGAATGTGGCAAAAGAAGAAAGACTATAATAAAAAGAAATTAATACGTAAGATACAAAGACGTAATAAAATTTCTTTTGATGGTGGTAAAGACGAGTCTTATTCGGATTTAAAAACAAATCGACCGATTATTATAAGACCCGGTTTGCTATCGATGTTTACTCCAAAACCTAAAGGATATAAGGAAGGTAAAAATTGCTTTGATGACGGTAGTGATGATGGTAAAGACGATATTCGTGAACAGATAGAGAAAGATTTTCCATCTAGTAAGGCATTCGGAACAATACTTCCAGATTATACAATTGTTGCAGATTCTACATTTACAAGAGATAAAACGGGAGCTGGGGAAATTGAATACTTCGACGAACCCGAAATCACATATGCAAACGGTTATAGAAAAGTAAATCCTACAAAAGGACCGTCGTTGGTATATAATCCAAATAGTCAAACTGCGGAGGATGTAAAATTAGATTTGTTACATCATTATAGAAAATATGATCCTGTATACCAAGATTTATTAAAAGATTATACAAATACACAAGATCCCAGTTAGATCTTATATAATTCTGAACTTGGAGAGTATTTTAGAAATCTTCCAAAAGAACAACAAACGGATGAGAATTGGAATAAACTTGTAAAAGAAAATTTAAATAGTCAATATGTGATTCAAGGCGTAGATGGGTCTTTAAGAGGTCTTATGGCTTCTGATAAACTTCGTAATATAGGACGATACCCAAGTCGTACTGTTTACGAACGTGAGAATCTTAACACAGATGCTGCAAGAAGAACATATTAGAACGTTGTCGATTATCTTACTTCAGAAAGATTGCCTGAAGTTATTGTAAAACCAAATTATCAACATGGCAAAAACAAAGGAGATAATAAATAGAATTGGTTTACAAGAATGGCAATAGGAGCCGCATTTAATGAAAACCCTGCTGTGATGACTGCCGCTGGATGGCATAAGGATTCTCGTGGAAATTGGAAACAAAAACGTACTGCGGCTACTAATAAATTAGCAGACAATCTTGAAACGATTTCTATGATGGCCGATGGTACTGGCAGCATAGATTTAATTAAAAGCGCCGGTAAACTTTTATGGAATGCAATAAGGCATCCTGTACGTACAGCAAAACAGGTTAAGACTTTAGGCAATGTTGCAAAAAATACGGTTGCCGCTATTGATAAATCAATTAAAGGTAACGAGACATTACATAAAATTACTAAACCGATCGTTGCTAAAAAGAGAACATTGAAACTACAAGATACGATTGATAGAAAAATTAGTGATTTTAAAATGCCTAAAACGACCAAATCACAAAAACCAATAAATCAAACATAGGGGTTTAAATCGGAATTAGATTGGTCTCCAGAAAGTTGGTTTAGTACTAGAGTTGGTGGACAATACGATGCCGAAGATGTAGCGGCACTCAAATCGCATTTGCCTGAGTATTTGGAAATTGAACGAAAAGCAAAAGCAGACGGTACTTGGTTAAAAATGGATGACGGGACAATATATCAGGGAGATCCTAGGAGTTGGGTTTAGCTTATGAGTAATGATGGTAAAAAACTATCGAGACAAAGATTATTTCACGGGGATAATAATATGTTTATGGATATTGACGGAAAAGATGTCACTCCAGAAAAAATAGGTAATACTGTTTTGTGGACAAGTACAAACAAATATTTACCACATACTTACGGTAATCGTCATTATGAATTAACCATACCAGAGAGCGTTCCGAACAAAATATTTGATGCCAAAGGAAGAAATTTTAATGATTTTATCGACATTTCCGATTATAAATATAAAAACACAGACGATATAATTGATGATTTATTAAAAGACAACAATGTTGTGACAATTAATAATGTAGTTGATGTGGGATCAGATCCAAGATGGGCGCCTGGAAATAAAGGACTTCCAAACGGATTACCTAAAGAAGAGCTTCATAACTATTATAAGAGAGTGTTTGAAGGGAATGATGTTGTTTTAGGAAAAGATGTTCCGAGAAAATCTTTGTTGGGTAATAATGGAAATTTCGATTTGTCTAATAAAAATATTTACAAGTCGTTATTCCCACTACTTATTGGAACCGAATTATTACAAGACAATTACAATTCCGGTAAGGATATATATATAAAGAAGGCAAATAGAGGTAAATTTACCAAAGCCGCTAATGAGCATAACATGGGTGTCTAGGAGTTTGCTAGACAGGTGTTGAGCGCACCCAAATGAAAATATAGCTCAACATTACGCAAACGTGCCAATTTTGCGAGAAATTTCGCACATTGAGCAGCAATTTAAATACAATTTAATTTAACTAATTATTATATATAATTATGGCAAAAAAGAAAAACGGTCTATCAACATTCGATGACGCTTTAAGAAAGCTTGGTTATGATGGAGAAGTAACAGATCCTATATCAAATATGGATGAGGATGATGTTGACATCGTAGACCAGTCTGATGATGATATTGACGACTTGGACGACAAAGATGATCCCGACAATGCCGGTGGACCAGACGATGATACACAGGATCTAAATGATCCAAACAATAACGATAATACACCTGTTCCAGATCAAAATAATCTGAATGATGATTTAAATGATAATCCTGACGATTAGGACAAACCTTCTACTGATGCAGATAAACTTGAAACGCAGAACGTAAGGTTGTTCTTTGACGCATTCGCAGAGGAATTAGGATGGGATGTAGCAGATGATGAAAAACCAGATTCAATGGAGGGCCTTATCAACTATATTGAAGATACAGTTGCTGAGAACTCTAAACCTCAATATGCAGATGACCGTATTGCACGACTTGACGCGTATGTCAAGAACGGTGGTAAATTTGAAGATTTCTATAATGGAATGTCTCAGAACATACAATACGATAATATGGATATGGAGGACGAATCTAATCAAAAGATGGCAGTCCGTGATTATTTAAAACTATCTGGCTACTCTGATGAGCAGATTGATAAAAAGATAGAAAGATACGAGGATGCAGACATGCTTGAAGATGAAGCTACAGATGCGATAGAAAGACTTAAAGAGCATCAGCAGTTGCAACTTCAACATCAACAGGAAGAGCAAGAGGCGTTGCGTATTCAACAGCAGCAACAAGCTCAACAGTTTGTTACAAGTTTGAATAATACAATAAATTCTCTTGATAGTATTAGAGGAATAGCCATACCTAAACAAGACAGAAAAGCTCTATTTGATTATATTACAAAGGTAGATGCTTCCGGTATGACACAATATCAGAAAGATTTTAACGCTAATATGACAGAGAACCTTATAGAGTCTGCATATTTCACAATGAAAGGCGATGCCCTCATCGGGGAAGCTAAACGCACTGGTCAAACGACTGCTGCAGAAAAACTTAGAAAAATGTTAAGATATTAGACTAAGAATCATAGTAGTTTTAATATAGATGATAAGAAACGTTCAGTAGCTGATATTGCGTCAAGATGGCTATGAGAACATTAATCAATAAATAAATTTATGAATACACTTTTAAATAATCTTCAGCTTTACAGAGGTCGTAAATTCTCTGATTTGGTTGATGAGAACATGATTTCAAACGCACTTCTTACAAGACCTCACGAGATTAGCGGTCTGCTTTCTTTGGTATTTGGTACTAAGGATGACGGCGTATCTACAGCTATTGATATGATCACCGGTGGTCTTGGTAAGACTATGACTATTGAGAACCGCGAGTATGAGTGGTCTGTAATGGTTGATCAGGAAAAGGCTGTAAATATTCGTTGGGCGAAGGCTGACGGTTCGGAGATTACTTCTACAGCAATCGAAAATGGAGTTACTCCAGGTTTGAATGGAGCTCCTATCTATCTCGGTTTGGAAGAGAAAGCCTTCGGTCCTGGTGCAGTACTTGCATTTGATAATGTAAACTATCAGGTACGTGTAAACGGTGTACCTTATCAGGATGGTTCTACATGGGTATATGAGTGCTATGTAGCAGACGGTTTTGCTGGAGCATATATTCCAGGTGAGTTCCTTCTTCCTGGTCGTCAGGTAAGCCGCATCGGTTCAGCATACGAGGAGTACAGTGATGAGGCAGATATCATTAGCTATCAGACTCCGTTCAAGATGCGTAACAACCTTACAACTCTTCGTCTTTCTTATGATATTACAGGCGATGCATATTCTACAGTACTCGCTATTGCATTGAAGGATCCTGAAACAGGTAAGACATCTTATTTGTGGTCTGATTATCAGTATTGGTTGGCTCTCCGTGAGTGGAAGCGTCGTGAGGAGAAGTTCCTTCTGTTCTCTCGTTCTAACCGCAATGCTGATGGTACATATGCTCTTAAAGGAAAAAATGGAAGACCCGTGCCAATTTCTGCTGGTTTGTTCGAGCAGGTTAGCCCAGCTAATGTTCGTTATTATACACATTTGACAACAGAACTGCTTGAGGATTATCTGTTCGATCTGTGCTACAATATTCTTGGTACACAGGAGCGCAAGTTTATCGCTCTGACAGGAGAAATGGGTATCCGTGAATTCGACCGTGTACTCCGTGAGAAGGCAGCTGGATTCCAGCTTATCGATACTAAGTTCATCACAGGTTCTGGTCAGGAGTTGACACTTGGTGGTCAGTTTACTACATACAAGATGACTAACGGTATTGAGCTTACAGTTAAGCGTTGCGCATTGTTTGACAACATGGAGATGTTCCGTCAGTTGCACCCGATTACTGGTAAACCATTGATGTCATATACATTCTTGTTTGTTGATCTTGGTCAGCGTGATGGTCAGGCAAATGTAGTTAAGGTTTGTCGTAAGGGTCGTGAGTTTGTACAGTGGTGTACAGCAGGTTCTGTAACACCTTCTGGATACAGCAACAGCATTAACACAGTACGTTCTAACAGCCGTGATGGTTATCAGGTACACTTCCTTGGTGAGGAGGGTATAATGCTTCGTAACCCGCTGTCTTGTGGTATTCTGTATTGTGATGCTGAAGACACAGACATTCTGAACGATGGTAACTACAACGTAGCTGCCTAAAACAATATATAATAATTAACGATCGAGTTGGGGTTTATTCCCCAACGACCGACGTTACAACATACTAATTTTAAATTATGGTAGTTGAATTAAAAATAATGAAGAAAAATCCCTGGGCGGGTCTTATAAAATACAAAGCATGTTTCGATTACATTGCTCCCTACCTTACTCGTTCCGGGTCGATATATACGGGTCTCACCCCAGAAGATGAGAAACACTATGAGAAAGTATTAGGTCTTGCAGAAGGAACTCTTGCTAAGAATAGTCCTTACTGGGATAACTTTGTAGTAAAGATAGGTTCCAGACCTTTGTTACTTGATGATACATATCCAAGACAAGAAATGATTATCAAGTTCCTTACAGGGCATAAGCGTGTTGCTACATCTCTTGATAAACTTGCAGCTAGCAAGGATTATCTCTTAATCAATAAGCAGGCAGAAGCTATTGAGCAGAATAAGATCAATAAGCTACGTAGAGATGCTATCAAAGAGTTCGACAAACTGTCTTTGGATCAGATGCGCAAGTGTTTGCGTTTGTTTGGTCTTAAGTCAGACAACCTATCAAACGAGCTTGTCGAATCTACATTGTTCGGTCTTATTGATAAGAACCCTAAGAAGTTCTTTGATATTTGGGTAAACAATAAGTCAAAGGAGACTGAGTTCTTGCTCGAAACGGCTATCGCTAAGGGTATTATCCGCAAAGATAAGACACATTATTATTATGGTAGTGAGTTGTTTGCAGATTCTAAGCAGGACGCTGTTGCTTATCTTGATGCAAAGAAAAATCAAGACCTTAAACTTTCAATTATAAACCAAGTAGAAAGTAAATAATTAAAATTATACGACGTATGACGCATAGTGATATTAAAATAAAATTTTTGATTGAATATGACAAGATGACCACTACATCGTCATATCCGTCGCTTACTGATTATGAAATAGCTACAGTTCTCGATAAAGCGTATAATGCGGTAATCGCAAACAAACTTACAGGTAATAATCCAAGAAGAGTTGCTTTTGAAGGAGATATAAAAGCTATTGAAGACATCAGACCGTTAATAGTAACAAAAAACATTGAGAAAGCTGATTTCAATGGTAAAAATAAAATGGCATATAATCTGGATACGATGAGCAATGATCAAGATGTTCGTCTTATGTATTATCTACAATCTTGTGTAAATATAAAAGGTAATAAAGTCAATACATACCTCATAAGTCATCAAGACGCACAACGATTTGAAGAAACCGATACTAATAAGCCGTGGATATCAACTCCTGTGCTATATCTAGAAAATCATTTTATATATTTACTGTTTGACAGTTTTAAATACAATTACAACGATGTTAACGATCTCGAATGTACATTTATAAAAAAGCCAAAACCATTTGTATTGCCTGGGTTACAATGTGATTTTGAAGATACTACGTACTTTGAATTAAATGATAATGTGGCCCAAGAAATTATCAATATGGCTATTATAATGTCTGCAGAGATTGTAGAATCTCAAAGACTTTCTACAAAAACATCTATAAATAGTTTTGAGTCATGACAACAGAACAAACCAGACAATTAGGTATCGAGTTTGAAAGAAGGATTAATGAAATATATCCGGAGTTTCAACTAAAAGAGAAATTAGATACCGATACAATATATTCATTTTTAAGTGAATATGCTGCACAATATGTTGATGGGCTCATAATTGCTTTAGGTACTTCACAAGAGAGTAATTCTGCAACGTCAAAAATAAATGATGTTTTAAGAACTCTTGTTCGTCGTGTAGTGATAAATAAATCCGACATCACTCTTGATGACATGTCAGCAGGCGTTGAAAATCAATATGTGTTGTTCAAAAAACCAATTGATTATTACAGATATTTAAGATCTTCAAGTATTGTAAACAAATATCGAGGATCTTCTGTAAAGAATAACGTAATACAGAATCAACTTATACGTTAGCAAGATGCGCTAAATGTAACACAGTCATTCTTCAATTCGGGCTGTATTATTAGATTCCCGTTAGTAGTATGGGAAACAACAAATGATGGTACAGAACTTATTAAGGTACTGCATGATCAATATACGTCAATATCTAAATTAAATCTTACATATTATAAACAAATAAACAGATTTAATGTTATTAATTATAATGATGAAGATAATTCTGAAAAAGCTGTACATAGTTATTGTGACTTACCTTTTTCAGCATTCGACGATATTGTAGAAGGTGCTGTATAGATGTATATAAGTAAATATAAATTCCTACTGTTAGGGGGTAATAAGTCCAAACAACAAAATAAACAAACACAACAGGATGAACAATGACACCGTATTAGATATTAACTTCATTTGAAACAGAGATAGGTAAGATTAACGATTCTGTTAATAAGCCGCTAACTACGGATTCATTGTATTGGATCAACCAAGCTGTTGCAAAGTTTGTTAAGCTTCGTTTTAATGGCGATTTTGTACACAAGACGGGATTTGAACAAACCGAAAAACGTAGGGAGGATTTGATAAATTTGTTTAAAGAGTGTTCTTACTTTACTCAAGATTTTAGTAAAGATTTAAAGGAACCAAATTATGATTCATATGCTGTATCATATCCGAATGACTTTTTATATATTCTTAATGAGGATGTTGTTATTTCAGATAATGACGACGAATATAAAACAAACACACATGTGTTTGAATGCACACGTGATAGTTACATGCATAGAATAAATAATTCTCTTACAGATTTTCATTATATTAGACATAAAGCAAGACCTTTGAGAATAAGAACAGAGAAAGGTTGTGAGCTATTAACAGATAAAAATTATAAGATTTATTCTTATACTATAGGTTATTTAAGAAAACCTAATATAATAACGTTAGATGATCCGTCACTTGAGTATGCGGATTTTAACGATAATGTAATGTACGAAGTAATTAAGATTGCAGCTCAAATGTATGTTGAGAATACGCAAGACAAACGTTATGAAACCATTACAAATGAAGTAAATACTCAAGAATAATTTTAACGTGGAAACCTCAGCTAGTTAGGTCTAGTATTATTAAATAGAGGGAGTAGAAAAAATTAAATATTTTAAATTATGATTACATATGTAAATACAGTACTTGTAGGTACTGGTTCCGAACTGGCTGCTACTGCTCCAGTTGCACAGATTGAGAAGAATGCACCTAACGCAGATGCTGGTAAGTTTATTGTAATGAGTATGGATAATGTTGATAATCCATACAGCACTGAGAATACAGCAAAGGCTAAGAAGTTCCGTATAGGTTTTATTACCAGTAAGAACACAGCAATTCGTACAAAGGATGGCGATGTTAAGTATGTACCTGTAATTAAGTGGACAAACACAATTAAGCGTGATGATATTACATCAACAGTTAAGCAGGCACACTTTAACAGTACTCCTGACACAATTACTATTGACTTTAGTAATGTTGATTCTGCAGTTATGACAGAGTTTAGGAAGGGTGAGCGTCGTATCGTAGTACGTCTTACATTTAAGGATCTACCTACTCGTTATCGTAAATGGACAGAGTCTTATGAGTACGTAACAAAGCCAGAGGATACTGCCGATACTATTGCAGAGGCTATTAAGAAGCAGATTAACGTTCAGTATAAGAGAGCTCGTGTTTACGCTACTGCTGCAGCTGGTGTTGTAACACTTACGGCTATGGATTATGATGATGATAATGTAAATGATAGTTTGAACTGGGCTAATAAGGTACGTTTCAGTGCAAATGTATATTACACAGATCCTACAGCTCCTGCATTCGCTTCTAAGAACAAGTATTCTATCACAGGTCTCAAGATCGAGAAGACTCCTGGTAAATGGTGCACAACTGATGCTAAGCTTGTACGTGATCGTGAAGCACAGGCTATGGGTTATCAGGGTATCCTGAACCGTGGTGAGGGTACATGGCCAGTTATCAAGCCAGATATGGTTACAGACATCACTAAGAAATACGACGGTCTTACAATCATGTTCGAGAATCACTATCATGCTGCTGACGATCAGATTCGTCGTACAAAGGAGTGTGTTGAGATTTACGATATAGCTGGATCTAGCAAGATTGGTGATATTTTGACAAATCTCGGACTTACAGCAACAGACGAAGGTATTGCCTAATTATTAACTTACATTACTTGGGACTCTTTTTAGAGTCCTTTTTAATGTTCTAATACACACTATTATGAGAATAATAAGAACAGGAAACGACATTAAAGTTATATTTACAATTAAGGGTCCTGCCTCTACAGACACTGTTAATATGAAACAGCTACGTGTGTATTTTGTAAATAAGTCTTCTGATAAATGTCATTTTGTTAAAAGATTTCCAAAAGAACCGTTTCCTCAATTCTATGAGCCATCTAAATATACGGTACACGGATGTGGTAGATTTGGATACAATGTAAGACCGAGCTACAACAAATGCGAATATGCAGTATGTTCAGAAGGATTTCATGATTATCACATCTGGCCAAGTTATAATGGATTCGGAATAATACCTGAGAAGTTTCATGATTGTTGTCATAAACCAGAACCTGAAGAGTTTATAGCTCCGTTTGTTCTTGAAGAGGGATCTAATGATGTATCTGCATATTTTCCAGCATGTTAGCAGAAAAATGGCATTTATAGAATGATTGTAGTTATGACCGCATATGAATCAGGTTGGGGAAAATGTAATCTTCATACGTATACTATCGATTATGGTGATATTTTCGAGTTGACTTGTAAGGAAACTGGAGAACAAGGAAACATAGTGATAGATTTACGTGATGTTGAACCCACACCGCCATCTGGACAAGATGATCATTATATAGGATTTTCAAGTGTGGAAAATGCCGACGATGTGAATATCGCACAATTGACAAAAGTAAACACACTCAAGAAAGATTTCCTAATATCCAACAGTACTGGAAATTGGGCATATCTTTGGATCGTAAGTAAAACACCTATCAACAAGCTTACAATATCCGGACAAGATCAACCAATAAAACAACTGTCCAGATCTGATTACAAATACTGTTATAGATCGTATTAGAAATTAGATCAGACATCATTTAAATTCACAATATCATGAAATACTTAGAAGACGATATAAAATTCTTTTCGAGAGTTGTCTCAGGTTCACAAGACGGAGTAATTGCAAGCGCGGAACAGATAAAGGATTACGATTGGAAAGGCGGAGAATTTTAGAATAATATAAATAGCTAGCTGTATTAGGAGATTGCAAAATTAAAAGAACTTGGTTTTGATATGACCCCTATAACAGAACAAGAAATATTAGAAGGATTATGAAATTTTTAGATTTAAACGGTTTAAATACCCTTAAAAGTTATATAAAGAATACCTACGCTAAAAAGCCAACAATTATAACGCTGTCACAAATCGATACTTGTGGATATGAAAGTGCTTGGGATCTTGCTCAAGCTGCTAAAAATTCAGAAACAGGTTTAGTGTTCTATGTTAGCGATATGTATTCTACACTTTATGTATTTGGTGAAAATCCTATACATGGCTGTGTACAAGTACTAGTTGGCAATTGTGTGATGGACACAAGCGATTCCTCTATCAGTGTAGCACACAAAGATGGAATTTCTGCAACATATGTCAGAACATATCTTCACAAACCTGCCGCAATATATAATAAAGATGCAGGTTTTGATAGTACAACACAAGAATGGTCAGCGTGGATCATTAGAGAAACAAACGTTGCTACGAAAACCGGAACTGTCGCTAATAATATTAACGCAATTAAACAATCTCTTGGTGATTTGTTATCGGTCGGTGTTGGAACAAATGTTGACAAAAATAAGCTTACACTCGGCTCGATGTATACAGGAGGCCTTTTAAAAGCACCCGGTACATTAATCGATAAAGAAATTCCAGAAGCAAGTCAGACATGTAACGGTCTGATGTCAGTTGCTGATAAAATCAAACTTGACGGTTTGAGTGATGGTGGTAGCAGCACTGTAACAGATCCTACAAGCGTTGCAAAGATTGTAAGGTTTGACAGTGTTGTTACAGGAGATGTTACTATCGCAGCAGGATCTATAACAAGCGATAATTGTGTTTTAGTATATCTTAAAGATAAGAACATATTTGCAATAAAAGATTAGGATAACGATACATATTATAATAACGGAGGTATTATCTTAAACGACAATCCTGGAGTATGGGTATCGTCAGATAATTTCTCAGGACTTATTCCAAATTTTGAAGCAGGGTATAAAGCGATTCCGAATGCTATTTATGTCGACAAAGATTATAAAATGTATGTTGGCGGTGTTATAAATAATTTGAAAGGTGGTGGTAAGTTCTGCCAGGCACTTAACGTAATAAACGTAATGAACATCCCAATAGATGAAATAAATACAACAGAAACTGAATAATTAAAGATTAAATATGGCAAAATATTTAGATAGTGCTGGTCTTAGCACACTTGTGGGACAAATAAAAGAAAAATATTATCCAAAGACCAGCGGAAATAGTGATAGAAGTGATATTAATGCAATACTTAACGGGGATAAACCATTAGTTGCTCCACAACTTGTTACAAACGGATGGACTGTCACTAAGGTTGGCGGAAGTGCAGATACTACAGCTTATTCTGGAACTACCATTACTGTACCAACAGGATCATCAGTACAATATACAGGTACTTGGAAATGGACAACAACTGTAGGATATAAAGACCCTGAAACTGTCAGTGGTGCGTGGGGTTCTACTAAACCAGCATCCGGTACTGCAAGTAGTGTGTGTGCAGTACAAAGTAAAACTTCAACCACAGTAACTGATGCAACTATAGCACAAGTAACATTGACTGCTGCAAAAAAAGGATTGATGTTAAGCGGTCAGAAAGTAGTAAAAGCAAGTGGTAATGATAACACAAGTGCTTCTGCGATAGTTAAGTTTAGAGAGTGTGTTTATTGTGGAGCTGTTACATCTGCAACGCCTGATGGCAGTACAATTGCAGCATTGGCAAATCCATTGTTGTTGGGTTCAAGACAAGCAACTATCACAGCAAATACAGATTCAAGCCACTACTATTGTTATGCATATCCAACAAGTTTCGGCGAGCTTATTTCAATCATAGCAGATGGCGCAGATCCTATTAAAGATAACTTCAGAGCTGTGCAAACAGTAAATGTGAAAAACAAAGCAGGACTTACAAAAGACTATTATGTATATGTAAGTGTTAATAAGGGTGCGTTTTCAAACAACTCACTCGCATTTAGATAATTGGAGGATTAAATATGGCAAAATTAGGACAAATTAAATCCGGAACAATGCGAGTTGGTAATACCACCGCATCCGGTTATGGTATTGTATATGCAGATGAGATTATAGGTCACAGAAGAGTAAACACGTATGCTGACTTAGCAAATATTCCAGATTGGTCTTTGTATAATAAAGCAGGAGGTGAAACAACGTCTGCGGCTATAGGACAGTTATGGTATGTTACTACTGGAGACACTTCTGGTCATTCTGCCGGTTTGTATCAGCTTACAGCTTGGTCAAACAATATAAAAACTTGGACGTTCTTTAAAAATGGAGCAAATGCATCCAATACAACCTATACATTTGCAAATGGATCGAACGGTACGTTCACTGTAACGCCATCTGGAGGTTCTGCTCAAACGGTATCTATTGGTAAACCATCTACTGCTGGAACAGCGGATCATGCAAAAACCGCAGATTCTGCTACAAAGGCTAATAGCGCTACATCAGCAACAAATGCTGGTCATGCTGCTAGCGCTGATAGTGCTACTAGTGCTACAAAAGCTACAAATGATGCAAACGGTAACAATATTGCAGGTACATATTTGACAAAAAATACAGCTTCTACTACATACGCAACAAAAAGCGAAATTTCAGCTCTTACATCTGCTTTGGTATATAGAGGTACTGTTGATGCTAAATACGCACTCCCTACAAAAAATGTAAAAATTGGAGATGTATATGTAGTTGCTGCAACTGGTACGTTTGCCGGTCAGACATGTGAACCTGGAGATATGATTATAGCTCAAACTGCAAGCAATGCTGAAGGTACACCAGCACCTACATGGACTGTAGTGCAGACTAACATCAACGGTGCTGTAACGACTACTGAAAATCTTACTGCAAGCAGGTTGGTTGTTGGTAATAGTAATAAAAGTATAAGAGTTGCAACTGGTTCAGGTCTTGTTAAATTGACAGAAGGTGTTGTTAGTTACGATAACAATACATATTTAACAACAAGTAGTGCATCTAATACTTATGCTACAAAAACTGCTCTTGATGGTAAAGTTGATAAGGTATCTGGTAAAGGATTAAGTACAAATGATTTTACTACTGCCGATAAAACTAAACTCGATGATCTTGGATTGTCTGGGAATTCTTTTAATGATACATCTACTAATACTAAAGGTTTAACACTCAACTTAGTTGGTACCGACAGCAGTTACAATATACCAATTGTTAAACCAAGCACTGATGCTTCGACTTACGGTCTTATGAGTGGTACTGACAAGAAGAAACTTGACAACATCGCAGAAGGTGCTAATAAGTATAGTCTTCCAACTGCCGCTAACGGTACACTTGGTGGTATCGCACTTGGATATGCAGAAACAGGTAGAAATTATGCTGTAAAATTAGACAGTAATAAAGCTTATGTTCATGTACCTTGGACAGATACTAATACTACTTATCCTTTAGCTTCTACATCCGCTAATGGTTTGATGTCTAGTACAGACAAAAACAAATTAAATGCTATACAAACTCCAGCAACTATAACAACATCATAGTTAGATTTGTGTGGGTATACCAATGCTGAATCTCTAGTTAACGCTGTAGCTAACCAAAAAGACGGGCTTTCTTATTTCGTAACCGATCAGAACGCAATTGTAACATTGCAAACAGACAACGGAAAGCATGCTATAATCCAAACGATAAGAACAGCTACTGAATTAAATGATTTGTGGGAATTTGCCACAGGCACAACGTCGTCTCATACAGATGGAGTTCTTTTTACATACTAGAGATTCTATCCAATAGGTGGAACTTACTCTACTGATACCCGCAATAAGTGGACAAAGTGGGCTATAATAGACGTAGATACAATGTACACTACAAACAGGTCAAATATGAATAGTGTTTACAAATAGCTGGGTAAACAACTACTTAGTAATTTGAGCGTGGATACGAATGGAAAAATCACATTCAGTTCTACTTATTCCGGAACAAGTACAGCAGGAATCAAATCACAATCTAAAGATATATTAACACCTATACTAAAATCGGAAATTACTACATTATTTAATTGATAAAATATGGCACAATATTTAGATTTAAACGGATTGCGTACGGTTGTAGACAATATAAAAAACATTAAATCCCCTGTTTGTTTACCTACTTACGATAGGCGTTCCTCCTTATCATCCACAGCAACTGTGAAAAATGAAACTGCCTCCTCATATACACTTATTATGTATGATACGAGGAGCTTGAGGTTTTTAGCATTGTCGAATGGAGCATTTTACACCAGGTGGGATTCTAATTCGAAACATTTGAGTTACGATTGTTATGGAACACCATTGGACACTGGTGTACAACCTAAATTTGGATATTTATATGCAAATGTATTTGATAATACATTATAGTTAGGTGGAACAAATGGACAACTTAAAAATGTGGCAAATTATACAGCCCCAACAACATGGACTACTGTAACAACGTCTCCTATAAGTGGTGGGGATACAATTACAAAAATGGAAAAAAGCGATACTGGAAATGGTACATATTTGTGGAGAATAACTGTAAAAAATCCAAATGCGGACGCTTGTGACTTTCTCGTATAGGATGCTGCCGGCAATAATTTCATACAGTATGGTATATATTTAGAAGGTAAGCAGTCTGGTACGTTTACAATAGAATTACCAAAAACAACTCCAAATGACCGTTTTTACGTCACAACATAATATATTTTAACATATTTTATCAAAAAATTGTACATTGATGCAACCATAAACGCATAAATTTCCGTTATGGAAATATCAGCGGTAGCACTTAGCTACCAGATTTATAGGTGTGCGAACACCTGTAAATCCCTATAACTTGCAAGTTATTTTATGAAGGTTCATAGCCATTTTTTAATTAATCCTTTTATTTCTTTTAACTACGGAAGATAAAATAACTGAGAAGGTTTATTGTTACGATCATCCGAGCGCATACAATAACCACGACGCTCTTGCTATAGCAGCTATGGCAGGACGCAATAATGAAGATCCGTTGGCAATGGCATCTATGATGAATAACAACTAGTGGATGAACAATCCTTTTATCTATTTGGTATTCCTCATGATGTTCGGTAATGGAGGTTTCTGGGGTAACCGTAATGGTCTCCAAGGAGCTGAAATTCAAGGACAGCTTGATTCTCTGCGTAATCAGATGGCAGATAACCAGAATAGCAACTTAATTATGGGAGCTATTCAAGGTAATAACTGTGATCTGAAAGCTCTTGCTTCAAATCTTAACTGTGATTTCAACCAGTTACAAAACTCTGTTTGTGCGGTACGTTCCGCAATTGAACAGGTTGGTGGAAAGATCGGTTATAGCGCAGAACGAGTAATCAATGCAGCTAACTTAGGTGATATGAATATAATTCAGCAACTTAAGGACTGCTGCTGCCAGACCCAACAGAACATTATCAAGATGGGTTATGAGCAGTAGCTCGCAACATGTAATCAGACTAACACTTTGCAGAATGCAATCCAGTATGTGGCAACAGGCGTTGAACGAGGATTCGCTGCATCAAGTTTCCAGAACGCACAAGATAAATGTGATATAATCCGTTCTAGCCAGGATAATACTCAACGTATCATAGATACATTGAATAATCACTGGCAGTGTGATTTACAATAGAGGTATAATGATGCAAGACTAGAGCTCAGTCAGCAGAAACAGAATGCTACGTTAATCGCAGCTCTGAAACCTGCTGCAGCTGCTGCATAAAATGGTTAATAGAAGGGAGAGGGACAATATCCCTTTCCCTTTTTTGTTTTATTTAAATTTACAAACTATGTTGTTTAAAGATTTGAATCCAAATTATCCGATATTTATCTTCAATAAAACAGATATTACTGTACAGGAAGGTAAAGTTATAAACAAAGGTCTTCCGCATTTTGATATGTTGCATAACACTACTTCTGCGATGGTTACAGATATAACTATCAAAGCTGGAGATGTTACAAAAACATATACATTTAAAGACGATACTGAAATAGGGTATGCTGAAAACCTTGTAATATCTCCAAATAGAGATGCTATATTACGTGAGGTAGAATCTATCAAAGATCAATCTGAACAAGTTCTTAACCAAATTGATCTACATAAAGCAACAGTAGAAAAATGTAACAAAGTATTGTCCGAGTTTAATCCGGTGTTTAAAGAGAAGAAAGAAACAGAACAACGTTTCTCAAAACTTGAATCTTCTGTTGAAGATATTAAAACAATGATTTCAAATCTTTCAAACACTATAAACAATAATAACAATGGACAAGTCTAAAATGAAAATGCACATAGACAGAATATCTTCTTTAATGGAAGAGCATAGTGATTCTGAAGTAAAGTGCGCAATAGTAAAAACGATCATGTCTTATCTATCAAAATGTGATGATAATACAATAAATGAGTTGTTAGATTGTACTGAAGGTTTATGTAATTATAATAACTTCTTAACGCAAAAGGAAGCATATGAAATACTAAACAAGTTTAAAAACTCGAATGGTAGTTCTGGTGCCCCTTTAAACATGTCAATACTTGAAACGCTTAAAGATGAAAACAAGTGCATAGACGATGCTCCAAATTATAATAAATGGGCATTATATGTCACAATGTGCAAGTTTGCATCGGATCAAGGAGAGGTTATTTCTAAACTTGTGAACAATGATCATAATGCTTATATTAGTGCTTGTTATGATATGTCTGTTGCTCAGCTTAAAGATGCTGACAGACCGAGATGGGTAAGACAATACTTTAATTTATTTTAAATATGAAAATTCAAAAGAAGCAAGAAATTGAATTCTTTGGTACCAAAACAGGCAATGCTAATTCTATCGCTTTAGGCTACGCAACTGAGACTAAGAACTTCGGGGAAGTTGCTGTAGGTGTAATGAATAAGTCTACCGCTGCTAAAGATCCAAATAGCCCAAAAGGCGTTTGCGCTGATTCTGATGCCACTTTGTTCTCTGTTGGATGTGGTGGAAGCGGGGAACGAAAGAACGCGTTAGAAGTAAAAGGAGACGGCTCTGTGTTGATTTCTGGAGAGAATGGTGATATAAATGTTGCCGATAAAATTAAGCAGGCTCTCGATACAGATGCAAGCATTGAACTTGTTAAATCTACAGAGAGTGATCTCCAGTATACACTTATGGTTAACAACGAGTCACGTGGAAGCATAAATATTCCAAAAGATCAATTCTTGAAGAATGTAACGTATGATACTGAAGCTAAACAGCTTGTATTTACGTTTGTAACACTTGATGAGGAAGAGCATGTAGAGAAAATATCTATCAACGATCTGAAAGATGTCTATACAGCTGGTGATGGTATTAACATAGATAATAATGTAATATCTGCTGATTTTAGTTCTGTCATGACAGCTATATCTGATGAAAAGACTTAGAGGGAAACGACTGATAACGAAATAAAGTCTACATTAGATACTAAAGCTGATTTAAATAATGCCATAACTTATCGTTCAGATAATATAAGTGGATTATTTAACAACGATGGAAACAAACAAGAATCTTATGGTTATCGTTGTGTGGATATAGGTTTTAATAATGTAAGAAACTTTAGCAATACTTGCATTTCTATAGGTAGCGATAACAACCAACTTGAAAGAGGCGATAACACTATTTGTATGGGTACATCAAACACTTTTAACTATGGTAGTGTTTGTGTTGGAGACAATATAAAATCCAGATATACTAATTCTATATATATTGGAAGTGGAATAACCACAAAACAAGACACCTTTGGTTCACTTAACACTATAATTGGCAGTTATGACGGTTTAAATGTTGCTTGTACACCGATTGGATTTATTAGCGTTGGGTTCGGACCTCGTGCCGACAAAGACGGAAAAGTACTTTATCAAATCGGAGCTCATCATGCTACAGATTATAACAAAGATAATTATAATCTAGAAGAAACCCTTACTTCTGATTACGATCATAAAAAGTATATTTATGGTATTGGTGGTTATGATGGTACAGACCCTGTAACAACTAAAGCTAAATCTCTTCAAGAAGTCTTAGATACTAAAGCTAACAAAACAGATGTAAATAGTCGTTTAGATGATTTACAAAACCGTTGTTTTAAGTTTGGAATTGATGGTAGCATAGCAGCTCCATATAAAGGAATACCTACAGATGATTCAAAACTAAAGATTAAAACATTAAAGGATAATCAAGAATATACTTATGTTAACGTAAGTGGTATTTTAGAGCCTGGAGACCCAGCTTATAATTGTATATATGATAAAACTCTCGATAAAACCATTAATATTATAACTAGTGATGACTTTATTCCAACAAATAAAGAAGGTGATTTTTTTAAAACATCTGAATCTCTTGATTTAACTCACACATTTTATCTTGATAATGAAAAGACAGGTATTGTTGATAATCTTACTCAACTTACCATTGAAGAAACTAATGTTTTTGTAAATTTTCCGTATGTGGAAATTAATGATAATCTTAATGACAGTGAAGTACCACAATACATATATGATGCAACTGATAATAAATGGATAGAAGTTGTTGATACATTTTATACCAGTTCGTATGTTGGTTTTAATACAGAAGAACCATTAGATTTGACACATGAATTTTATAATAATGTTATAGGAAATTGGACAAGCGTTGGAGAACACTCTACAGCATTAGGTTGTTATGCGTATTCAGGTGGAAACGAATCTATAGCATTAGGATGTTTTACAACAGTAAACGGCAATGGTTCTACATGTTTAGGATATAATTCACAAGTAGATGGAGACGAATCTATTGTATTAGGATATAATTCATCATCAAAGGCGAGTTATAATGTAGTATTAGGACGAAAAATAAAATCTTACGCAGGTGCGTCTAATAGTGTAGCAATAGGAACTGGTCTAACTGTAAATGGAAATCATGCTATCGGGATAGGAGATGGAATAGATTTAAATAATGATAGGAGTATAGCAATAGGAGATGTTAGCTATGTATCTGTTGGAGCTATAGCTATTGGTAATAATAATAATGCAACAGGAGACACGTCTATAGCTATTGGAGATACCACTCGCTCAAAGGGTAACTATTCTACATGTATTGGTTATCGTGCAAATGCAACCGGTCTTAATTCTTCAGCTTTAGGTGCTTATTCAAGTACTGGTGGAGATTATGCTATAGCTCTTGGTAAAAACATGTCAAATACTAAATCAATATTTGGTGTTGGTTTTAATGGTGTGAATGGTATCGATATGGATAGAGATAATTATGGTCTTTATCTTAAAGGTTTTGGTGGTTATGATGGAACTAATCTTGTAGTACCGAGTGGAAATACTGAAACTCTCAATCCTGGTATTAAAAGTGTTCAGCAAATAATTAATGAAAAAGCTGATGCTTCTGCTTATTATACTAAGACTGAAATAGATGGTAAGGGTTATCTTACAGCTCACCAATCATTGGATGATTATGCTAAGAAAACTGAAATACCTAATGTTAGTACCAAAGCCGATCTCGTTGATGGTAAATTAAAAGCAGAACAATTACCTAAGCTCGATAATATTGCGGAAGCCACCACAACAGAAGACATGATAACCAAATTCAACGATTTACTTGCCGATTTGAAAGCTAAAGGTTATATGACTGCCGACATAACAACATAATCATTTTATGACATTTAATATTAATAATACCACTATCAAAGGGATATGTAATTTCGAAGGATTAGTACTTACCGCATATAAATGTCCAGCTGGAGTTTGGACAATTGGATATGGACATACTAAAGGAGTTAAAAAAGGACAAAAGATAACAAGAGAACAAGCTGTAGAATATTTAAAATAGGACGTTCAGCCTATTGTAAGCTACTTAAATAAGCTTGGCGTGTGCAAGACACAAGGTTAGTTCGGAGCTTTAGTTAGTTTTATATTCAATTTAGGCGTTGGTAATTTTTAGAAATCGACACTATTTAAATATATTAAACAAGGTAAATCTGACGACATGATATGTAATTAGTTCATGCGTTGGACAAAAGGTGGCGGTAAAGTACTACCAGGATTAGTAAAACGAAGATAGTGGGAGTGTAACATGTGGAGAAGCTAATATGAATAACATACTTACTTAGATTGGATATATGTTCAATTCTATATGTGGACAAAGCCAATGGGCTAAGTTATGGCTTGGAGCGAGTGCGTTGCTCACAGCATACGTTGTCCCTATAGTAGGATTATTAGTCGCTTGTTTTGCATTTACTACCGTAGATATGATCTATGGTATAAAAGTAGCAAAAAAGCTAGGACAAAAAATCACTAGTAAGAAAAATTGGCGTGGTACACTCTAGAAAATAAAGGATGAATTCACCATTATATTATTAGCACATTTGTTGGAATACGTTGTGCTAAACGATCAGATACCATTTGTACTAACAGGCGGCACTACAGTTATAATATGTTTAACTGAATTATGGTCTATTCTTGAGAATTTACATACATTGGATCCAAACGGTCCGTGGAGATCTTTAGGTATGTTTTTAAAGAAAAAAGGTGGTGAATATACAGGGATTGAAATTAATAATAAAAACGATGATACAAGCGATAATAACGTGGTTATTAAACCATAAAAGAATCGCTGTAGAAGCCTTTTTAAGCCTTTGTGTGACATTATCTGTTTTGTATGGAATAACTATACATAAACAGAATTAGAAGCTTACAGAGAGCTTAGAAATAGCTCAGAATAACATTGAAGCCTATTAGGGGTTGTTAAACAACTCTTAGTAGGCTTGTAATGTTTTATAGCTAGACATGTCTAAACTAAAAGAATCTAACGATAAATTAATACAACAAATAGACAGTGTTCGTAAAGAAAATAAAATTTCTTCAAAAGGTTTAACTACAGCAGCAACCCAAACGTAGGTTTTAAACGTTAATAGTAGTAAGGGGGTAGGGGGTTAGGTTATAGTTACTAAAGATACTATATATACAGATAGTATTAAATATAACGACTTAACCAATGTATATTATAGTATAAGTAAAGACAGTATTTCTATAAGATTAGATGTACGTAATACTTAGTATCTATACATATATAAGAAAAAAGAATATAAAAATAAGAAAAACTTCTTTAAACGTTTGTTTACATTAGATTTCAAAAAGGTTACTAAGTACAAGTACAAAATAGTAAATACTAACGAATTACTTAAAGGGGAAGATATAAGAATTATAGAATAACAATAATATGAAATTATTTACATTACGTAGTATAGTAGATGATGTTCTACTAATGATTAGAAATAATAATGTAAGTGAAAGTGAAGACTTCTCAAGAGCTTAGATAGCTCTATGGGTGTTAGCATATAAAGCTGCAATTCTTAAACGAAAACAAGAGAAAGATAAAGAAGCTGGAAAGAGCGATGAGGATGAAGATGACGATATAACGAAAACAATAGGTCCTGTCGAACTTGTAGACGAAGAGTCTTTAGACGGTACCTGTTTATATAGAAAAAGAACAAAGGATAAACTTCCAGAATTGTCAGGATCTAGCGATTGCAGTATTATAAGTGTACAGGACCAAGAAGGATGTCCGATACAAAAAATGAATGAGAAACGCAGACATTTTCACTTCTTTAGAAAATATACATTTGGAGAATTAGCATGGTGGTATGAAGACGAATACGTCTATTTAGAAGGTCTTACGGATCTAAATAGGTTACGTTATATATGGATCAGCGGAGTGTTTACAGGAGCTGATTCTAATGTAGACGAAGATGATGTAAAAATACCAGGGTGGATGATACCAGATATAAAACAAATGATTATTAAGAACGAGCTCGGGTTTATATTACAAATGCCTAGTGACGATGATAACAACAGTACTATAGCGAGTGTAAAGCCAAGAGGTCCTCAGCAAGATGAAAAATAAAAAATCATACACTACAAAAGATATGTATAAAGCATATCATAAAATCAACAAAGAAGTACCATACGTTCGTTTTAAGCGCATTTTAGATAAATGTAATAAGATTATCCTAGATGCGCTTTTAATGCGTTCAGAACTAATTAAAATGCCTTCTGGGTTAGGTTATATTTGTATATGTAAATATAAACCCAAGACATATACAGCTAAAAGTTTATCTGTAGATTATAAAGCATCTAAAGAATGTAACAAACGTATATATCACTTAAATGAACATTCCGATGGTTATAAATATCGTCTATTTTGGTCTAAGCAACCTAGAATTTTTCCAGATATATATAAATACAATTTAAGTCTTGTACGAACAAATAAACGAGCGTTGGCACAATTAATATTTAACAATCACGACTATATAAATATAGATGATATACAAATATACAAAATGTGAATCTGTTATTGCAAAAATAATGGCAGATTCTGACATGTCGGAAAAAAATATGAGAGTGACCGACATTAGAGAATGGATATTTGAAGCTATCGAACACATAGGAGCTCCGATGTAGTATATACAAAAAGAGTCTGGTCAAGATGATTGCCCTGTATTTGAAATACATGAAAATCAAATACCAATACCAGACGATTTACATACATTAAATGGAGTTGCATATTCAAATAATCCAGACGGTCCTTGGATACCAGTCAGATCTGAAACAGCTACATTCAAAGGACCTAAAAGACACTCGCACCCGCATCACGAACCAGAGCAACCAATGAGGTACAAATTACCTACAACGCAAGCTCAATTTTATGGTAACAATCTTACCAAATATGTCACAGACAGAATCCCAAATGAGGAGAATGATGTTACGATGTTTACAAAACCTGGATGGATTGTATTTAATAAACCGAAGGGATATGTAAAATTGTCATATAAAGCAATCGCAACTGATGAGCGAGGTTATCCATTAATACCAGATTTAGCATCGTATCAAGAAGCTGTATATTGGTATGTAATGTGGAAATTATCATTTAACAAATATTTAAAAGGAGAGCTTGGTGGAAGTGTACGTAATTCCCAACAGGTTTACTTTTATTTACAACAACAATGGAATTTCTTTAGAAATTGTGCATATGCTGAAGCAATGATACCAACAGAAACAGACATGCGTTCTATCAAAAACGAATGGAATAAATTAATACCAGATTGGGACAGCGATGATAATTTCTTCAGCAGTGTCGGAAAGAGACAATTAAATTATAACGATTATTATTATGGATACTAATCAAAACAACACCTCAATTAATGTATTCAACAAGGGTATGAATACAGATGCTTCATATTCTAATATACAAGAAGGTCAGTATTTATACGCTGAGAATCTTAGAAATTATATGCTAAATGGAGACGCTGACGGCTTTAATACAAACCAATATGGATCTATACAGCCAATAGAGGGGTGTGACTGGGACAAACTTAATATTAAGCTTATTGATTTTGACGGAAACCCATTTCATATAGATTCTATTTTAGCTGCGGATACAATACGTAATATTGGTATTATAATAGTTAAAGGTTATGTAGAAGATGAAAATTCAGAACAGTAGTTAGAGCAATGGGCTGTTGCGCGTGCAACATTATCTGATGAAAAAATACTGGAAGACATTAAAATAATATACTTGTCTGGAACTGGTGTTAAAAATTAGTTAGACGGGGAAAAGGTGAGTATTGTATTAAAATACGAAACCGAAGAAAATATAAAACTGTATATCGCAGACGGTAAGCATTTCATGCTCGTATTGAATGTTGCTGAAGGCAATGATGGTCACAATGAAAAAATATCTGGGGATTTATCAAAAATAGAAAATATACAATGTGTATTTTTAAATCCTATAAAGTTTTTAGGTCTTACTACAGGAAATCTTACAGCAGGCGTTGTCCAATATGCTTATAGACTATATGATCAAAACGGATCTGCAAGTCCAATGTCTTGTATTACAAACACAATACAGCTGGTACAAAATGAAGAAAACAGCGCTTCTAAAATAACAAAAGGTGGAAGTAAGGGTAAGTATATAGGATGTGGTGTAAAATTACAAATAAAATTAGAAAAGGAAGAAAACGCAGCATATAATCATATAGAAATATATAGAATATATTATGAAGAAGGAGGACAACTTCCGAAAGTTGGCGTAATATATAATAAAAAAATACCACAACTCGATACTTTAGACTATACTGATTTTGGTCAGGGATATTTGTCAGAAATAACAGTAGACGAATTTAACAACATATCTGGAATACATATCATTCCGAAAGTATTGGAATCTAAAAACGGACGATTATTTGCAGCAAACATTAAAGATTCAGCATCATCACTAAACGATATTGCAAATCACTTTGACGCTAGAGCATTTAGGTTCAATAGGTAGAATAAAACAGTATATTCACAGTACTCCGATCAAAACACTACGTATTCAAAAACAAGAGAAGATATAGATAAAGAGTCTTATTATGATAGTAAAAATGATACGTCTGATTATTTTAACGAATACAACGATGTAACAAAAACTTTTAATATCGAAGATGATGTATGTAGACTTGGAGAACTTACGGAAGATGGAACTGGTGCATATTACGGAGGATACGGTAAAAATATAAAGTGGAGGTTTGTAATAACAGAATTAGTTGGAGATTATTCTAATGTAGGAAACCCACATGGAACGCGTTAGACAGATCCAGAATTTTTATATGAAAACGTCGGAGCTGTCGGAAATACGTTGATAACAAATTATGAGGAAAGTAGTGATGGAGTAAAACCGTTATCATATGACAACAAACTGAAATACGGGTATGTTATATAGAACCTCGAAACTGGTGATAATTCTATGGAATTGTAGGACGAGATTGATTATACAGATTTGTTTGAATCTTCAAATAAAACATGCACATATTCCAACTCATGTATATCTTATGGATTTAGATCTTTAAAAAGAGACGAACTGTATAGGTTTGGTATAGTATTGTATAACAAAAGAAACGAAGCTACGCCTGTTATGTGGATCGGTGATGTTAGAACACCTCCGTGTAATGAAAAATGTTTTGACACATATGAATCGAATGTACATAATACAAGTCTTGTTGTGAGACCTTTGGGTATTGAATTTAAAGTAGATCTAACAGATATAAATAAGTACATAGCTAAGAACGATGAATACAACGAATCGGATCAAATAGTAGCGTATGAAATAGTACGTTGTTACAGATCGTCCAAAGATGTTTAGAATATAGCGCAAGGTGTATTATCAAGACCTGTAAGGAAAACAAAAAATGAGTACGCGGCAAATGTTAAGATAGATCCTGTGTATACACCAACAGGTATACTTACAACACAATCGTATTGGAATGGGGAATCCTGGGTATCACATAATGGATGTCTTAAAAACGTGTGGGACGCTGGTAAGCTAAATGATGCAAATGGATATGAAGCAGATAATTTCGACAACCGTACATTGTTTTAGTTTATATGTCCAGAGGCTTGTTACAACGGAGATTACATGAAAAGCGTAATAGACAATACTAATTTGTCAATATAGCCGTTTTTTTATATATTCGGTCAAGGTAAAGGTAAAACACATGCGTTAGATACTTGTAACGAGCTCATAACTGTTAGTGCCGACAAATAGGAGCGTCCGAAAATAAAAGATCATATATTATTACAATCTTATTATTATACAAGTACAGCGTGGTCAAACAATCAACAACCACTACCTCCGTATGCTACATCTTTTGACATTGTAGATAAAGAGTCTATCAATATAAATGGAGCTGTTATTAAGCTAGATAGAAATCCGTATGTAGATTACGGGGTTGATTTAAAGACAGACCAATGGGATTATTTACCTGTAGATCAGTTTGTATTACGCTCATATGAATCTGGATTTATAGACGATCCTATAAAACTTGTATTGTTTGCTCCGAGTGGAGAATCTAAACAAACATAGGAAAAGTACCCGAAATTAAAAGATAATCAACTGTTCTTCATATATGATTCTTACGGAAGAACAGCTATTAATTATTTTGAAAACAAAGCGTGTACAAGGAACGGTCAAGATCTTATCGTTGGTGGCGGATTATACAATAATCCTGATATTAAGAATTATGGTTTTAGAAGGTCTGTAGACAGTTATGAATATCTTACTTATAAAACGCCAGAAAGACATTACAAAGGCGCTGCAAATGTCGGATCTCTTGGTATAATAGCAACACCTTCATATAAAAATTATATAAACTGTGTACAATATTGTTACGGGTATTCTAAACTATACGAAAAGACACCATTCCTATATACAAGAGCGTACAGTAATTCAAATGAAACTACCAAATTATTTGGTGACGCAAATATTGTAAATTCATATAATATAAAAGGAACTGAGAAGTATAATGTTAAGGATGCAATTATAACAAACGCTCTCGGATGGGATGATATTTTTTCAGCAGACACTCAGAACGGAGCAACTTCATGGTCGTATAAATATAATGATTACGTACAACCAATAGGTATATCGACATATTGTAATATTATAATGGGAGGAAAATATGGCGAATCTAAATATTTGACCAAAGACAAAGAGCAAGGGTTATTCAATAGCGAAGGAAAAACAAAAATATCATATGGAGACATGCCATCTGGATTAGTAGGTACTGCAGGAAATAGCATATTGATAAATCTGGAAAGCGACAATAATATATTATATAAGAATGTAGCTACTGATAGAATATTAAAGCATTCTAATCAAATGACATCGTTAAGCGATTATGAATTATGGTACAGCTACATATATGAACATCCAGCTACAGAGCAAAAAACTTTATATTCTACAACGTTTCCAAATGAGGTTACAGTAGACGAGGCTATAAGCGAAGCTTCTAGAGACAAATCTTGTATATACGACAAGGTAGTACGTAAAGAAGAAGGAGAATAGGATTTGACTAGCTTTATTTATAGATCTAGTATTGCTGGAACATATCTTTGTAACTTGAAGCAGAACACCGTTCCGTATAATGGTTATCAATACACTTCCAGATTAACAAATACGTATGTAAGTTGTGGAAATTATTATAAGTATAATCCGAATAAAAAGAAGATCGTATTTAACGGAGATTGTTATATTCAACCTTTTGAGTATGTGAGTGCTCATAAATATTACTATAAAGATGTTGCCAGTCCTGTAACAACGTGTCTTATATACACATTCCCCGTGGAAACAAGTATAAACATGATAACATCGTACGGTAATGAATTTTCAAAGAATCTCGACAGTGAAGGATTGTGTACAAATTTACAACAACAACCATCAAATGTGAACGACATTTATGCGTAGGATGATCCTGAATATGTATACAATACTGCGTATTCTCAACAATCAAATGCTCAAACACACGAGGTTATAGATATTAGCGATGATAGCAATACCTTATCTTGTGTAGATTATAGATGTTACTATTCAGAATTAAAATCGAATAACGAAAATATTGATAGTTGGCAAGTATTTAAACCTGCTAATTTTTTAGATGTTGACGATAGATACGGAGAAATAACCCATCTTAGAACATTTAACAATATATTAATGTTTTGGCAAGAGCACGCAACTGGACAGTTTAGTGTAAACGAGCGCAGTCAAATAAGCGATGATTCTGGAAAACCTATAGTTCTTGGTGTTGGAGATGTATTGAGTAGATACGATTATATTGATTATACAACAGGTATGCATAAAGAACAATATTGCGATACGTGTTCTAATACATCTTTATATTGGTTTGATTCGCACAACAGTGAAATAAAAACATTATCTGGTAACGGGGTTGTACAACTAAATAAAACACACAACACGTAGAACATTATGCACGAATATTCTGGAATATCTGCACCAGTTATGTTCTATGATAAAAAATATAACGAGGTTGTTTCTAAAGTATTACACGGAGATCCTGATAAATCTATCGCATATAATGAAATGATACAAGCATTTACATCTGTATACGATTTGGATTTCGAAAATCATCTCACGTTCGATAATAATATTTATTTGTTAAATCCATCGAAAGAAGGAAAATTAAACATCGGACATTGGAATAATGGAACTCAAAACGTTAATACAAAATTAAAATATGTTGTGAATGCTAATCCTGGAATAACCAAAGTATTTGATAATTAGGAAATCGTTACAGAACAATATAAAAACACCAATATTGAAGATTTTAAGTTTACGTGGTATACAGAAATATCCGGAGATACTACTTATGAACAACCAAAGATAACAAACAGAGAAGGAAATTATAGATATTCGTTGCCGAGAGTTGGTTAGAATGCGGTCTATGGAAACAGATTGCGTGGAAAATACATGATTGGCGAAATAGATAATATAATAACACCTATATCTTATATAATTACTAAATTTAGAAAATCATGTAGTTAACAAATTATAAATATATAAAGAATCAAAAACCGAGATATGGCGATGGCAAGTGGGATTGGAATGATTGGTATAATGATACGAAAGGTATTATATCTTTTAATCAACCGAGCGGAAATAAACATCTAACATGGGGTAACGTACCTGGTCTTGAGAGTGTTATTCGAAGCGATATACAAACAGCTAGTCCAAATCAATTAAATAATATGGTTAACAAACCAGAACATTCGGAAATAAAACCAGGTTCTGAAAACGGAGGTTCATCTAAAGGCGTATCATCAACAGGATTATCTTGGGATCCTACATCAGCATTAATGTCTACAGCTAATTTTGTTGGTGATGTGTTTAGCGCATATAATAGACCTGTTGCAAACGCATCCGAACTTGCTTCTCAAGCTGGTACATCTTATGGAAATGTAGGAGGAGTACAATATCAAAGACAGAATGCTGTTGACGTTGATCAGGCTGTATAGAATGCTAAAGAATAGGGGAACCAAGGAACAATGTCAACAGCTATGAGTGGTTTAAGTGCAGGAGCTGCTATAGGTTCTATAGGCGGACCACTCGGCGCAGGAATAGGTGCTGTTGTTGGAGGACTTGGTGGACTTTTATTTGGAAATAGCGCAAAACGTAGAGCTATGAAACGAGCACAACGTCAAGGTGAATTAGCACAAAGAATGGCTGTAAATACTAATATATTTAACAGAGCACAAGCTCAGTCAGATTTGATGAAACAGCAATATATGTAGAAATACGGAAATACTCAAGGTGGTATACTGTATGCTAATAAAGGAAAAGATATACCGATGTATAATAGTGGTAAAGATAAAGTATGGTCTCCTGACGGATATGTTTCTGGATTACACAATTCTTATGTAGGTAAAGGCGAAGTGATAGCCAACTTTAGCAGCGGCAAAGCTTCTGTAATCACAAAAGGTAAGGTTGGAGTTGATAATCAGAAATCATCGGTTAGTGAAAATGACGATAATGTAATACTCGGCAATGATGTTGATTTTACAACAGGAAGGACATTCGCAGAACAAGGTAGACCATATGCAGACAAATTACATTTCATAAACCAATCTGAAAAGAAGGTTGGAAAATACGGGAAATTGAGTTCTTTGAGTAAGAATACTCAAGATCTTTATAACAAACAAATAGGTTCTACTAAACAACAATTACTTGATGGTTTGAAAGATATTTCAGATAGACAAGCAGAACAACATAATTATGAGAACAACATGAAACAATATGCACATTTTGCGAATGGCAAATCTTCTGTATTCTATAATAAATGGTTACCATATATGCAAATGGCAGTACCTAGTCTAACAGGTATTGCTGATGGAATCGGTAGATACATAAACGCTAACAAATAGAATATTGAAAATAGTGATACGTATTATAGAAATCCGTATGCACAACGTGCTCTACAAGGTCTTGCAGGACTAAGATATGATGTAGATCCGGAGTTAAGACAATATGTGAATCAACAAGCTTATAATAAGTATGCAATAGATCAGCAAGGTGGTTTGACAGCTGGGCAGAAATATATAGCGAAGAATAGCTTGTATAATGATTATATAAATAATGTAGCTAAATTGTATGCAAACGCTAACAATATAAATAATCAATACAAGGCACAGTATTATGATCAGCTTATGAAAGCTGGAGAAGCTGAAAGATCTGCTTTGACTGCAGCTAGACGTTACGATGCTGATATTTATGCTAAAGCTAGAGCTGCACAACTTAATATGGCAAATCAAGCACGTAAGGATGCACTTGAAAATCTTTATAGAATGGATAAGAGATTTGCAGATTATAAGATGTGGAAAGACACAAATAGGATTTACGAGCAGGATGTGGCTAATAAGAAACAAGATGTGCAAAATAGTTTTGATATAGCTAAAGAAACTGCTGCAAGTAATGAAAGAATCGCAAGAATGATGAATAATTCCAATCGTGTCGTTACAAATCCTATGTTTTATAGATTTACGCCAAGTAGTCTTTTTGATCAGTTAAACTTTAATTATTCAAATTTCACGAAACGATGATATATAGATATGACCAACCTGTAGATATGCCAATTCCAGAACTGTATGATACCGGTTTAATGTAGGCATACACACAGGCGATAAGAGAGCAATTTGAAAAAGGAGAAAAGCGTTTAGATGAGTTTGCATCAAAGTATGGAAACTTCACATCTCCTTTTGCTAAAGATATACAAGATTGGGACAGATTGACAATGGGTCGAATAAATAATATTTATAATGACCTTGTATCCAGAGGCATAGATCCATTGCGTAGCAGAGAAGGTTAGATGCTAATGGCATAGGCTATTAGACAAACACCTGTTGGTAAATTAAATCAATTAAGGCAGTCTGCTGCAATAGGTGAACAATATCTCAAAGCCAAAGGAGATTTACAAGCGAAGGGTTTGTATAGCCAGGAGATGGAAGATTACTTTTTAAAACATCCTTTTAGTCAATGGAGTACTTCTGAAAACGGATTGTTTAATAGAACATCTCCTTTGCAATATAAGGATATACATGATATCACTGATGATTGGTTTAAGCATTCTGAGAAAAAATTTGATGAGAAATTAACAAAGCAGAAAGCGGACGGTTATGATTATTATACCGTTTCTGAAGATGATATACATGGTATTATAAACAGTAATATTAATGACTTTCTGGATAGCGATTACGGTCGTTATTATTATTAGAAAGAAAAGAATTTGGTTTAGCGTCTAAATCCTACAGCCACACAAGATTAGATAGAAAATATGGCGATGTAGAAGTTCAGAGAAGATATTGTCAATAGAAACAGTGATTATCTAAGAAACGAACGTAAAGTCAACGAATATGCTAAATTGGATTATGAGGATAAACTCGAACGTAGTAGAAAAGAGTGGGAGTGGGCAAACAAACCGTCTGGAAAATCTGGCGGTCCTCAGGAAACATAGAACTATCATCAGAACATGTTGTTAAACGGTTTGTATAATTTATCAGGCAATACAGATTTTCTTGATCCTGGTGTTTCAAGCAAAACCAAAACAACTATTGCATCTAAAGCTATTTCTTATTTGAAAGACGCTGTAAAAGGGTTTGATACAAATCCAAAGGAGAGACTAAAACAGATAATAAAATACACAACAATATAGGGGTCTGAAGAAAAACCTTCTTTTATAGGCGAGAAATTTAACCATAAAGCAGGAAAGTCGTATGGTAATTGGATGATCGGAAACAAAAAGGTCGAAGGCTTGACATTATCTCAAAACGAATTGAACACTTTAATCAGTGATATAAATTGGGGTGCGATGACAGTAAACAGTAATATTAAACAGTCACATGCGTTACATAACAACATAGCAAACCTTTCCAAAAAAACTATTTCATACGAAGTTACTGATAAAAATAATAAATCAAAGAAAGTAACAAAAACAAAACCTAAATACAGATTTATTCTTATTCCGGATACATACAACAATGTCGCAACAACAATAGATAAAAACGGAGCTGCTGTACAAGCTAATCGTGGAACGCTGTATGCTGTAAATACAGATGATAACTCAAAACAAATAAATCTCGGTAAAACATTCATACCGTTTAATAAAACAGATCCTGTGACTACAGATGGAAAAGCTAAAACTAACGAAATTACAACAGCATCCGGATATAGAACAAGAACAGATCAACAAGAAAATAGTGTACGTAAAGTATTAGGTATGAAAAATACCGATAAGGGTGCTAATACGGGAGATTATGATTATTGATTATGGGAGATATTAGAAAATTAAGAGCCATCTCCGCAAATGTGAGACGGCAAGAAGAATATCAGCAGCGATTGAGGAATGAAGAGCGTGAGAAAAAACGCAAAGAAGAACTTCTTCGTCAACGTGAAAAGGAATATTAGGAAGCTTTAAAAAAGAGAAAACAGGCTGAAGAAGCCGACGCACTTATACGAAAACATAAGGAGGAAAATAATTATAAGCCTGTTGATTCTCTAATAACAAAATCCGAAGAGCCTCAAAAACAAGATTCTGCCGATATAATAAGACCTGTAACTAAACCTCAACCGAGTATATATAAAAGTCCTTTTAGAGAAGATACAATATTTGGAGCAGATGGTAAATTAAACAAGTACGATTGGACAAAGTCTGAAAAGGCTATGAAATATACTCCAATGGTACAAAAAATGGTAGATAAATATAAGCAGGATGAGAGTGACAAGCGTTTGAGATATGCCACAACTCCTGCTCGTATTGCTAACATGATGGCAGATCAAGCTGATTTGGAAGAAGCTCTTGCAGCGATGGGTGCTCAAAATGATGCGAATACCATGGCAATGAAAGAGGAGCTTAAAAAGATCAAAAACGACATTCAAAAGGAAGTAGATTGGTATACTGCAACAACACCTCGTAGTAATTAGAGTGATATTAGAACAGATAGTTCGCGACTTATTTCTTATTTTGATGCTGGTGGTATAGGAGAAGCTTCTGTAGATATAAATCATGCGTTAAAACAGCAACAACAAGCTAAAAAGCTCGGTCTTATTAATGACGGTCAGTCTTTGCTGGCTGACGCGTATCACACGTTCATGATTTCTAAAAACGAAGTTCAACGACAAACATCACAAGGTAAAATTAATACTCTATAGCAACAGTTAAATATGGCGAACCCTCAGGGTCTGGACGAGTATCAAGACATATGTGAACAATATATACAATTAAATCAATGGTTGAACAGTGTTAAAAGAAGATATACTAGCGGACAAGGAATTACACCAGAAGAGAAAAGACAATGGGATCCTGTACAGAAAAAGATCAACGAGTTAAATAGCAAGAAAGAACAATATGAAAATATGTTTAATAATCTTGCTACTTTTGAAAATCAAACAACTGTTGGAGATTGGGTGTCAAATTCACAAAAATACTTAAACAAACTCAATTTGGATTTTGGTACTGGTGTTGGAGGATCTTTGAAAGGATATGGTGAAAATATAACCGGTTTTTAGAAAGCATTGGCCAATAGAGATCAAAAAGCTGTAAATTTTTATAAAAACAAGTTAAAAGGTATATTTAAGAATTTCTCTGCAAAAGGTGAAGAAATGAAAAAACTTTGGTAGAGAGATTATGATATAGATACTGCAGATTTAAATCGTTGGACATCGGACTACAAAGTATCTGAATATTTCAAACAAAAAGAACAAGAAGCTAATGATTTAGCATGGTATAATCCTAAAAAACTATGGATGGCTCCGTCTTTGTTAGGATCGTCTATGTCTTCTCCGGAAAAAACATTAATGTCCGTGGGAGCCGGATTGATAGCTCTCATGGGTTCGATATTAGCTCCTGAGACAGGAGGTGCTTCTATAGCACTTACAGCAGGAGCCGTATCATTCTTAAGCAGTATGGCAGCAGGAGCTGATGAGAACTTTGCAAATGTCGCAGATGCTACAAACGAAATAGCCAAGAAAGATTTAGCTAAAAAAGGTCAGATGGATAAATTTTTAGCTGATGCCAGACAAGTTCTTGGTTATAATACAACAGAAGAGGACGCGTTACAAGCATTTTATCTCGGCAAATATGTTCCGAATGACTTTAAGATACGTCAGACTTTGTTAGATGCTACGGCAGGTTCTGCAAAGCAGTATTATCAAGGTATGGGTGTAAATACATGGGATTCTCTTGTAGATGCTATTGTTACATGTATGCCTACTGGTGGTATTGCAAAAGGATCTAAAGTTGGGTTCTTAACAGATAAAATCGCAAGTAAAGCGGATAGAAAGTTGTTGAAAGCTCAGCTTTCTAAATATATGAAAGCAAACAATGTATCTCTCAAAGAAGCTATCAAGGCTTTCAATGAAAGCGGTGCTAGTAGAACAACAATATAGAACGCCATAAATGATTTACGACAAGCTGTCAATGCTCCTGCTAATTATCTAAGAACGCTATCTAAAGACGTTGTAGAGAAAATGGGACTCCCTGTATTGCAACAAAAAGCAAATGCGTTGTTAGACAAAGGTCTCGCTAAAATGGCAGAAAGATCTTTAAGACATACAGCTAATGTTACAGACATGCTTGCAGCTGTTCCAGAAAGAGTTTTGAAGTATAGAAAAAACTTAAGACTTGCTGGTAAACTAGCAAAAGATCTAGGATGGCGTACAGCAGCGTCTATGTATTCTGAAGGTGCAGAAGAAGGTATTCAGCAATTGCAACAATATCAACGTATGGAAGAAAGGTCGAATGCGTATTTCAATGTATTAGAACAACTTCCTCTTACGATAATTGATGGAGCTAAATTATGGAGTACGTTCTTATTTAAGAATCCAGAGAACCTTACAGCGCAAGAAAGAGATATAGTACAACAGATGCATGGTGGTATATTGGGAGCTTTGTTACAAGGTGGACCGATGATTGCAGCACAAGGAGTTGGTGGTACGTATAAGCAATACAAGCTTGATCAGATTATAATGAATAACCTTTTAGCAGACAATATAGCAACAAATGACTATCTTGATAAAGCTAGGATTTTGTCGCAAGAGCTTGGAAAAGGGAATTATAAGAACATTATAGAAACTCTGAATCAATACGATGAGTTAACTACAAATATGCGAAATCGTCATAAAGACGATCCTAATTGGGCGCTTCCTCAAAATCATATAAGCAATCTCCATAAACTTTTAAATGTTGTTGCAAATTTGCAACAAAACGAAGAGGTTAAAAAAATAAAGAATTCTATTTTTAATTATGAAGATGATACGAAAGGCGTTATAAGAAAAACCGCAAAAGGTATATGGGATAATACATTTAATAGAAAAGATGCAAAACGCAGAAGCCAACTTAGAGACGATTATAATACATATATAGGTATCTTAGCAACGAGGTTGAACGAGATAAATGATTCCAAACAGTTCTTGGACGAAAAGACAAGAGATCTTATTTCTGCAAGATTTAATCAAGGTACATTTGAAGACTATGTGAACAACAATCAAGCTAATCCTCTTGTAGCGGAACTATCTACAAAAATTGAAAAAGATGAACACGGATATCATTTGGCTGACGCATATAAAGATAACCAAGATCTACAAGAGAAGTTTAAATTGCTACAAGAAAATTATTAGACTCACAATTCGAATGCAGAAGTACTCCATAGTCTTATAGGTTAGATGCAGACGATGCAGCTTTTACAAGACATGGAGAAGATTAAACAACTCCCAGGAGGAACCACACTGTCATCTAGAGCTAAGTTTGAAGTTGATCGTACTAAAAAACGACTTCGTGAGTTACATGGCGATAATATAAAGCTTGATACAGAAGAAGATGTTAAGAACTTTGCAGCATCACAAGGCTATAATATAGACGACGATTATGTGGATGCATTAAGACAGGTATCTGATGCTAGAATGCAAGTGAACTTCAATACGGAAATGTTCAACAGGCTCATTACAAATACGAAAGACGCTGTAAAAGCTGTCAAATCATTTAAAGAGAATCGTAAAGCCGATGAGGAGTTAAGATAGAGTATTGAAGATGATTTCTACAACAATGAAATAGATCGTCAAAAGTTCGAAGCGTCGGAAATAAACGATGATAACAATACATTTACAAAAGACGGTAAAACGTATGTTGTACGTGATGATTCTGATGGTGTACGTAGAGTATACGAATACGACTCTGAAAACGACAAGCTTGTTCCTACAAATAAATAGTTCAATAAACGAGAGTGGTACGATAGTAGATAGTAGTTTGATGCTGAAACAGCAGACCATGAAAAACTCAGAGCTAAATATGACGATTATAAAAGCTTGCTCGATAAAGATGTAAATGATCTGACGGATCAAGAGAAAGAAAGACTTGAAACATACAAAGGTATGTTAGATAAGTTTAATCGTTTTGATGATTCTGAGCAAGCAAGAAATAAGTATTTAGAAGATGCTTCTAAGACTCCAGGATTAAAAACAGATTATACAGAAACCTTTAGAAATTTATCAGAGTACGCTAGCGAAAAAGGATATACTCAAGATCAATTTGATAGCCTTGTAAACGAATTAGCAAAAACATCAAACGATGGTTATAGAACCAGAGAATAGAAAATACGCAAATGGGTTGAAGATGGTAGAGATGTCGAATATTCTTATACAGGAGATTCTTATTTTATTGGAAGCGATCATGTGTCAAAAGAAGCTTATGATTATGCTAAATGGTTGCAAAAACGTAACGAAAATCAAGATGACGTTGTAGAAGATGACGAAGTTTTGGTAGAGCCTCCAATTGTTCCAGAGACTCGACCAGAAGATGAAGATAACTAGAGAAAAGCTTATCAAAAGCCAGAAACTACGTTTACGCATAATGGAAAGCCTATCACCTTGCAACAAGCTTAGGTTTTAACACAACTGCAGCCGTATCTAGCATCTGATGAAAAATATCATTATGAATGGCGTACTAGTGAAAACTATTTTATAGAAGAGAATGGTAAAATTGTAATGTACAATCGTCTACATAGTTTGTTAGATCCGTATATTGCAGATGAGCCAGAAAAAACAGAATCTATAAAAGAAAATACAAGAATATTACAAGCCGCAAGAGACAAATGGAAAACCGCTATTGACAATAACGAATCTTCTGACCGAATTAAAGAGTTAAGAAAAGAGTATGTTTCATTAATCGAACAAATGCGTGACGATTATAACGAAATAGTTATGCTCAAATATAGTCAGAATGAATCAGATGTTAAAAGATTCTATTTAAATTTTGATGGATATTTTCAAAATGACGACATTCTTATAAGCGATGATGCTGTAAACGCAATGGCTACCATGCTTGCTCGTAAAGATAACAATTTGTTCGAAGTTGGATCTACCACAGTATCTGGTACAATTGTAGACGAAATAGCAAGATCTGTATTCGCACATTCTCGTGTGGACAATATTCCAAGATTTAAAATGAGCGATGAAACATTTTCTAAACTCGTTAAAGATCTAGAGAAAGAAAGAGATCGCTGGGAATCACTTGGTTATACTATTGTAACAGAAGGATTGTGTTTCCATGGTGAAATCCAAGACAAAGATGGTAATATAGTCCGAGTTGCTGGAGAAACAGACATGTTAGCAATAGCTCCAGACGGGTCTATTACAATCGTAGATTATAAAACGTCTAAGAAATCATGGGAAACTAAACAACGTCCTACAGGTGTACAAAGTACCGAAAGTGTTATAGACGCATTGGATTGGCAATATAGCAAACGCTATGCTTTTGGTAAACGACAACGTTCTACAGCAAGAGTATTCTATACAAATCAATTGAACGCATACAGGCAAATGATAACAAACTGTACTGGATTGTCTGTTGCAAATCTTCAACTGATGGGATTTTAGACAGATATTGAAGAAAGTAATGATAGAATATTGTTAAACAAAATAAAATCTATTAGCGAACCTACAATTGTAGATATTGCTGTATTAGATCCTGTATTGAGTGAACATTCTTATATAGAACAACGTAGTGTAATAGAAGAAAGAATAAAGGAAACTAAAGAGCGTACAAAAACCGCATTTAAAGAATATACCGATAAGTTTGCTGCTGTTGGAGAATTGATGCAAGACGTTCAAGATCCTAAATTACAAGCTTTGTATAAATATGCGAAAGAACAGATTGATAAGATTGGAGACATTGATCAGATCAACGACTTGGACAGATTAAACTAGCTTTATAATTGGATCAATAATAGCATGTCCAGTTTACGTAATTTGGAAGCGGAAGCTCAACAAGCATTGAATGCTCAATCAGAAGATGCGTCTAGAAACGAAGGTGTTACACCTAACAGCAAAAAATTCAATGCTCCACACAGAGTGTATAGTGATGAAGAGTTGAAACATTATAATCACACAGCACAGGATCCTAAATTCTTAAACGCCCAATAGAAGAAAGAATTACAAACGTTCAAAGATTGGACAACACGACCAGATTTCGCATAGAATGTTCAGTTTGAAATAGATTTCGATGCGTCCGGGTTTATACATGGAGTACCTACAGCGGGTACCAGATTAAAATTCAAATCTATAAGTTATAACGGTGTTAAATTATCACCATCCGTTGTGCAGAATATTTCATTTATGTGGTCTGTTGATCAAGACGCATCATCATTACGCCAGCGTCTTATACAATGTTTTAATGACAATTATGACGATATCAAATCTGGCAAAAAGAAAATCATATTAAAGAACGTACAAAGAACAAACGGTAAATTACTATTCGGTGATACTTCTAAAAATGTACAAGAAGCGTTGGAATTGTCAGACGAACAAGTTTCAAATTTGTTAAATTATGATAGCGATGCTGTACTATTAATATCGGATAGTGCTGGTATTGTACGTAGATTGGATAGTGAAGATAAGAAAGCCGGGTCTGGAACCGCTGAGCGTATTTCTAAAAAAGAAGAAAATAGAAACCGTCCTGGTATTGTATACATACAAAAGTAGCTGCATTATGCTGAAGATGAAGGATCTGGAAATAAACCACACACAGCTTTAATTCCGCTCACGCCTGCTAAAATGTCATCTGGTGCAGTAGATCTCATAATAGATATTCTTACAAACACCGGTAAATCCAAAAATATGTCTGCAAAAGACAACAACGGAAATTCAATACCGGGACCTATAAATAGATCATTACTGTTACACTACTTAATCCGTTTTGGAGGTGGTGCTGAAGCTATGATGAATAGTTTCCAATTCAATTATGAAAGTAATGGTCAAAACGGTTTGGACTACAGTAAAGTATTCATAAGTACAGATAGAGGTTAGACAAAAACAACTTATAACTTAAAAGACATACAAGATGTATAGAAATTAAGAGAGTGGTTGTTAAATAATGCATATTTGAATGTACAAAATATATCTTTGATTCGAGATAATGTAGCAACATCTAAGGACGGTATTTTTGCAGGAGTAAAAGAATGGTTTGATAATCATCCTGATGTAGAATCTATATCATACTCTGACGAATTTGTAATAACGAGAGATGATGTAAATTCTAATATCGGAGGAATACAATGGATGATTAAAAACAACTGGTTGCAATCTCAGTATACTGGTATTACGGACGCTATTGTATCTGCTAATGATTTTGACATAATAGATCAAGTTCAAAACGCTCCAGAAAATATTTAGAAACAGCAAGATGATTTTGATCGAGCTGTGGAAGAGCAACTAGGACCGATTCCGGACGGTGTAAACGATAACAACGATCAAAACACAACAAACGATGCTCCGATCTCTTTTGATGACTGTGATAACGCTTGGGGAAACATAATAGATCCTAGCGCGACACTATTCATGAGAAACCCAGAACATCCAAAACGACCGATAACAGAAAAACGTCAAATGGACAAAGCTATTCAAGATGTCAAAAGGATGTGTGGAGATACAGTTCTCATAGAAACGTTGGACAGTGTTCAAATGGCTGAAAGATTTGGAGATGCTGTTGGAGCATGTACTCAAGCAAGTATTGTGTTATCGTACGGTGCGGAAAACGGAGTTCAATACCACGAAGCATTTCACAGAGTTGTAGAATTAGCAATGCCAAAAGATGAGCGAGACAAATTGTATAATCTGTACAAGACTAAATACGCTAAGAATACAAACCTTAAAGATAAGGATGTTGCTGAAGATTTAGCCGATATGTATTTTGATTACAGTAAGAATGTATGGCACCCGAGAAATAAGTTGTTTGCAAAACTATTCTCGAAAATATATAATTATATAAATGCTTTATTGACAACAAAAAGTTTTAAATTTGCAGCAACGTTTGTTAGAATTGATTACGGTAAATATGCTAAGAATGAAATAACAAAAGAAAATCAAGACCGTTTTACAAAAGAATTCCACAATGTACTGAAAATGACATTGAAAGATTCTACTGGTAAGGAGCATGTATTTAATAATGTATATACACAAACACAACTAAAAGACGCTGTTGATGTATTGTTACCTTTAATAATCAAATCTCAAGGTATCGATATTCTTGGTTCTAACGCAGATACTCTAAAAACAGATAAAAAATCTTTGCTTGCAGAAGGTTCTAAATTCGCACAAATATATAGACAGTTAACGTGTGGTGATGCTACTGAATTATAGTTAAATCAAGCTGTTGCGGAAGGTAAGTTGTCTCCACTAACAAGAAATAATGCATTAGCTTTACGAGAAGTGTTTGACAACTGGTCTCTTGTACAACCGATGTTGGAAGACAAATTACGTGCCGTCGGACTTCGTTCGAAACTTGGAGATGTCAATCAGATAAGTGCAGATGTAACTAGTCATACAGACGATGCCTTTTATTCTCATTCTATGAGTGACGATATAGGTTCTGCGATGCTTTATTTACTTAGTACTATACCAAATCAAAGGTATGTTACACAAGAAGATGTGGCTTCTGGCTTAGCTAAAAACATGTATGCTACAGATAAAAATGGAAATATTATAATGGAGAATGGTAAACCGAAACGCGCTACTATTCCAGCAATACGTAATAGTTTCGGAATGACTTCGTATCTTCCATTTAAAGCTGTACACCAAAGAATGTTAACAGAATTGCACGATGTAAAAGATGTTCGTGATTTGGTAGAAAAACTTAAGAAGTTAGGAGAAGTAGATTACTTATTTAACACTCTTGCACAGTATCTCGAAAGATTTAGATACTTGTCATATATAAGGTTTTCAGATAAAGAGAAATTTGGCGAATATGTAGGATTCCCTGTCGTGATGTATAAAAACGCAATAGTCGATCCGTCATATTATATTGCAGATACATCTATTCGTAATGAAGATACAATGTATCCTAAACAAATACGCCTCGTTAAGGATTTAAAGGACAAAAAGGGCAATCTCATATGTAAGGCTGGTGATATATTACAAGGAGCTGCTATATTGTAGGATCAAGATAAACAAACATTAACAACGTTGTTTTATCAGTCTATAAAATCACAGAAGATGAATTTCAACTTCTTCAACATTAGAAATTCTAAAGGTGAGAATGGAAGATATGAATATTCATATTAGCCTACAAATACAGACAGATCAATATCTCAGTTGCCTATAGGGTGGTTTGATAATATTAGAATAGGTCTTACAGGTTTGTATAACAAAGATGGTTCTGTTAATAAGTCTAACAAATCATTTGAAACGACAAGGCAATTCTTGATGTCCATAAGAAACCAGCTTATTAATAATTCTGGATAGGTATAGATTGGTGATAAGATATATAAAATGAGCGACGCCGCTGATTTCGATCATGTTGTTTCTGCTACTGTACAATCTTTAAATAATGTTGGCATAATGGTAAATAAAGCAACATGGTACAACATGTTGCATCGATTAAATCCGAACGAAACCGATTACACAATATCGTTTAGAGAGATCATGACAGCAAGTAACGAAAAAGGTCTTAGTATCGCGCCATTTATAGAAAAAGGTGGAGTATTAGATAAATTACAAAAAGCTGTTGATTCTGGCGATTTGAATATGTTTACACAAGACGTTGCACAAACTGGAAAGAGAGGTGGTTATTCTGGAGCATATTTATACGCTAGAAATAATTTTGTTAGAAGACTTGCTGAAGAAACCGGTGTATATCGGTCAGCAACATCTGAAATAATGACAATTGGAGCAGGAGATACTAAATTGTATATGTATGCTCAAAACAATACCGCATCTGATGTTACTGACGATTTGAATTCATCTCTTAACGAAGACGGTACGGTTAGAGAAGGATCTATTTTGAGCGATATGTAGAATGTAGAATATGTAGTTTATCATGACGACCGTGGCGGTATACATGGATCTGTAATAGCAAAGGCTTTATTAGATCCTAATTTTAATAGAAATCATAACAGACTCGAAGTTATTACAGAAGCCGGTTCTAAACAAAGATTTGGACCAAGAGATAGCGTAAAGTTTGCAGAAATGGAAAAACGAACAGATTATCTTTCTCGTATTCAAAAAATAACAGACGGTCTTATCATATTCCCAACATTGTCTGATAAATCCACATATATGACAATAAAAGGTTTTGATAAACAGTACAGACTTCCAGGATTTAATTACGACTAGAATATTACAGAAACAAGTTCTACTGCAGATTTAAATAATTTCGGGAAACTTCCGTTCATAAATAAAAACAACGGTGCTCTTATATTTGATGCTGCTGATAAATACAACAATTATTCTCAAAACGAAGTGATCGACCAGTTTATAGAGTATTATGAAGCAGAACATCGTAATGTGTTAAAAACGTTAAATGAACTTGGATTTGGTCCGGACAAAAGTAAAAAATTACCTAAAGAATAGCTGGTTAAGAACTATCATACCGGTAGTATGAACGGTGCGAGATATACTTCTATTTCTGGAATATATGATGAAAATGGTAATTTTATATCATTTAATTTTAAAACCGATTCCGAAGATAAAGGTGTTATTGAATGCAACAAGATTGCAGAAACAGAATTCTTTAGTAAGCCGATAGAAGAAAAAAGAGCGATTGTTGCTAGAATATTAAAACACAGACTTGATGACGAATTACGCGGTTTGGTTGATGCCGGAATTATACAAAAGCAAAATAATGACAATTCTTCTCGGAAGAATGCAGATTATAATAATTATAAAAACGTGTTTTTATCGAATAGTGTGATAACACAACTAAAATAGGCGTATTCGTTAAATGAAAACTTTAAGAAAGCTGCGCCTGGATCATTAAATACTGAAAGTTTAGCTGTAGTAGCGTATGTATACGATATTATGTGTAAACATCTGATGTGTATAGAAGAAACACGTAGATTCTATACAGGTATGCCCCAGTTCTTTAAAACAAGTTTCGGAGAAGATGGTCGTTTAACTGTTTTTGGAAATGATGAAACAAAACGTTACGGTGGTGTCGGATCTACTGGTGTAAACAATAGAGAAGATATTCCGGGAATGAACGATGATTATCGTGTAGCTGAAATAAATGATTGGGAAACACCGTCTCCGGTTTTAGATTCTTTAGGAACGTTGTTTAAGATTGGAGAATATAGAGAGGCAGTCGCTAATATAAGATTGCGAGAGCTTGGAGAAAATGCAAACGAAATTTAGAAATATGCTTTGTATGATTCTGTAAATTAGATGGACGAAGATGCAATGCGAGAAGTACTAGATGAAGCAGGCGTATTAAAAATGCTGGATAAAAAGATAGAAAAAGAAGCAAAGGCTTTCTCTAATGTGAATGTAGCTGATGGTACGGCATTCATTAGTGACAAGATGTGCGAAAATCTTTTGAAACAGCGTGGCGCATTTACAAAAGCTGTTGAAAATGCATTTAAAATACTGCGTAGTGATTCTGACGATTATCTGAAATTGTCCCAGTCATATAAAATTATACACAACGCTATGATCTCTACATAGAAATATTCAGCGTTTGGTTATAGAATGGAGAATGGTACACCTGTACATTATTATAATAAATATGCATTATTTCCGGTCTTTAAAGGAATATCGTACGGCTTTATGAAGAATCTGTATGAAAAAATGAATGACGCTGAGAATGGAGTAGATGTTGTATTGTTTACATCTGCTGTTAAAGCAGGATCTCGTGGAGCACAGCGTTTTGATCCGAACATATCTCAAGAAGAAATTAAAAATTTCTCGTTTAAGGGTCATATATATAAGTAGAAATACAAACATATGCGTAGACAGTTGAACACTGATCCTAGAACAGACGAAATAATGTCTGCTGGTACACAGGCGTTAAAAGTTGTATTATCTACATTACGAGACGGATAGACATACAATATACTTGGACCAGACGGTTAGATACACGAAGCCACATCTTCCGAAGTTAGAGATCGTGTAATGGAATTACTCAATAAGATTGCTGATTCAGGGTGGAATAAGTTGTAGGATCAATTCTTCACAAACGGCAACCTTGATTATTCAAAACTACAAGACTTCTTAATTCATGAGTTACTTGGAAGAGATGCTGATCAAAATATACTCGATGCTTTGTAGCTCAATGAAAACAAAGATGGCTTCATAGTAGATTTAAATAGTGTTTCTAACATGACTTGGGTTGAAAGTATTTTGACGTCCAAAGTAAACAAAGATGTTATTGATTTACAACTTAAGGGAAACGCATTCTATCAGAGATCTGTATTTGGTATGGATAGTCCTTATATCGCAATGAGCGACGATGAAGTGTCCAACGAAATAAATGGAGGAAAACCATTACAAATGATCAATGAAGAAGGTAGTATGGATGCTGTGGTATCTATAGATTATTTTATGGATATTATTCCAAAAGAATACAAATACAATTTTAATAAAGCTAAGCAGTGGCTTATAGATAATGGTATTATATCCGGTGTAAAAACTGGAGAAATAGCATGGAGCAATGCAGAAGCAAACACCATGTCGTATCGTATTCCTACACAGGCTGCATCTTCAATCGGCGCATTACGATTTGTAGATGTGTTACCTATTGTCAGAGACACTATTGTACTGCCTAAAGAATTTACAGCTTAGACTGGTTCTGACTTCGATAAACATCAATGTCGAAATAAAAGTATGTGAATTGCTGGGAAATCCCTATGGGACAATCAGCAGCCTAGCCCTACGAAAGGGAAGGTTCAACGACTAATAGTATATTATATAATAATTCCTCATAAATTGAAGAAAGAAATGAAAAAGATTTTAAAAAATAGATTAAATGAAAATGGTAGAAATCTCCTAATTGCCGCTGCACTTGGAGATGGATGTATAAGTAAACAAGGATAGATGTTAATAAATCATTCTTGGAAGCAATACGAATATTGTAAATGGAAACGAGAACTTTTAAAAAAGAACGGAATAAAAGTAGGTGTTTTACAACGTTTTGAAGGTTCAAATGGATATTTAAAACACACAATACAATATAGATTTTGCATTGGTATTACACCATTTAACAAAGTTCTAAGACGTATTATGTACAATGAACACGGTAAACATTATTCTCGTAAATTATTAAACAGACTAAGTCAACAAGGTCTTGCCTTGTGGTTTATGGACGACGGTGCAATATTACGTAGAAAATATAAAGGTAAATATTGCGGGTTCTATTTAAGAATATCTACATATTGTACATCACAAGAAGCTGATGATATTATTAAATATTTTGTTGAAGAATGGGATATACACCCTACCAAAGTACATGAAAATAAAATAAAACATTATGATGCTTATACTATCAATTTTGGAGCAAAAGAAGGTAAGAAGTTAATAGATATAATTAAGCCTTATATGTGTCCAAGTATGATGTATAAAGTGTTATATGATATCGAAGAATTAAAATCTTATTATGATATACAAGATGTGAGGGAAGTTCTCACAGAAAGTACATTAGAGTCTGATAGACTACTAATGGAAGCGCATACTACATCGAAAGATGTAAAGATATAGTCTAATCTTCGTAGCAATACGAAGTATAAATGATTGATAAGTTATATATGTCTACACTTCATTATGATGTAGAGTCTGTTGACAACGATTATATCGATAAAAAAGGATAGATACACAGAAGAAAGACATATAACGCTAAATCTTACAATTTATCAGATGTTACAAACAATAACACAAACGAGTTGTTGCGCATATATTTGTCTTTGTTAAAAGATACCGGATAGTACAAAGATGGAAAGATTGTAGGTGGAAGATACGGACACGTATTAAGAAGATCTATTGATAGTGATACGGATTTGATAAAAGAGGTTCTTTCAGAAATAGAAAGTAGTATAGAACAAAAAGCATACGAACCGTATCAATTTGAAAGTATGTCGTTTTAGGTTAATACCAGATCTGCATTTGCAACCGGTAAAACTGGTATCGGACCATTTGCGCTGAATAACAACAGTCAAATTCTTACACAAATATATGGCATCAAGTTTATAAACGATGGTGGTATATTAAGTTCTTTCGGAGCTTTATCATTAGATAGGACTTCGGACGTTGATGGAAAATCTATATTATCTTGGATTTCTGGTATGATTAATGCTCACGTAGACGTTGCGAAAGACCCGTATATATTGAGATTAAATATCAATAAAGACACATATAATCTTGCAGCATTGTTATTACGTTTAGGATTTGGAAGACACGCTCTTTATTTCTTAAACAATCCTGTAATGAGAGAGCTTTCTGCTATACGAAATGAGCAGGACGGATAGATTGTAAACGACCCTGGAAAAACTCCAACACAGCGTAAAGAAAAAGCTGAGAATGAATACATTAAAGATGTATTCGGTAGTAATAGTGTGGCATTCTCATACGTAAATGCAAAACCAGATGAAAAAGATGATATTGCTAAACGAGCTTTTAAAACGATTGTACAGATATTTGGAAATCCTTTTAAAGAACATAAAGATACTACAATATTACAAAGTATTTGTTAGAGTTTGTATGGAGAAAATGGTGAGAAAAAGGTAACAGATCTGTCAAAGGACAAGATATATAAGTTGGAAGATGGTACAAAATTATCACCATTTGAAGTTCAACAATATGTATATATAGCATCTAAAGAATTTGAATCTTACGCTTAGGGTTTGTCAGACTTAGTACAATATACTAAAATCGACACAAAGAAACAAGGTATAAATTATACAGAACAGTAGAAGTATTTGCAAGGTTATGAGAAACTTTACAATAGCGGAATGTTTAATTCAAATCTGAAACAATTGTTGAACGATTCTTATATACATACAAAAACAATATACGGTACTTCATTCTTACCTAGAGTATTAGGCGGACAAATGATCCATATGTCATATCAATTCCAAGCTGAAACAGAATCGATTTTGGATAAAATTAACAACCATTCTAAAAATTCTAGAGAAGCTGTACAAAAAGCAATGCTGTGTTATATTAAACAAAAAGCTTTCAATAAGGCGTTTAAAGATTATGTTGATAAATATAACGAGCAAAATAATACAGACTACACAATAGAGAAATATTGGGAACATTTAATAAAAGGAAACGATACTTTATCTAATCGTATTTAGAAGCTACAGAGATGGATATAGGCTGATAATAAAGGACTGCTAAAAGAATTCGGTTAGAATGGTGTTATAACAAATGCGATACTTAAGAACTTATATCCGGTACCGTACATATCTCAATATGGGCAAGATCACTTTGATATTATCACTTTAGGAAATAATAGCGAAGATGAAAAATCTATAAGTAATGATTATATATATTCATGGGAACAGATGTTAAATTATACAAATAGTGAACGTCTGGGATTACAGAAATATATTAGAGATTTAGCTAACGATCTTGCTATATACGCATTTATGACATCTGCAGACAGTAAAGGATTTACAAAATTCTTTAAATACGCGCCACTTCAATGGAGAAAAGAGTTTGGATATTGTGATAATATTGCGGAAGCAAACAAAGAATATCAAGAAGGTGGTCTCACATTAACTACAGACAATGTTAGCGAATACGGTATCGATTTCGATGATTTTATATAGAATTTCTATTACGACAACAATATATTACCGGAAACGTCTTTAACTGATCGTAATGGTCGCCAACAAATGGTTACTTCAGCATTTACATATAACACTCTTGACGAATACGGTAATCCTACATTACGTACAGAACCTAAAAATATAATAGGTCTTAACATGCGTGGTAATAAATATGCACAAAGTATTAGTAAAAACAAAGACGGATACTTCCCAGAATATATAAAAACACGTAGAAACGGAACACGATATAACGATAACGATCAATTCCTATTGTATAAACTCGTAGATGTCGGAATTGTAAAGAATGGAAATGTCGAATTAGAATATCCAATATATCAAATTATAAACGCCAAAGGTTTACAAATGCAAATTGGTTCACAAACATATCAATTCTATTCTTGTGGAATGAATGATAATTACGAGCGTTCTCAATTTACCACGAAAGATAAATCTGGAAATAGGGTAAAGCCAACCATGGAGCAAGTGCAAGAGTCTTATAATAACCGCAAAGCTGCTTTATAGAAATACATCAATGAGAATAATTATTCTATACTTGATGCGGTTAAGAAAGCAGGACTCGTTAGTAAGAATGATATATTTGGAGGACAGTTATCTAGTATACAAGAAGCGGCATATAGCGGTATAGGTTCAAATAAGAATACTGTGAATGTTAACTTCGGAGCAAGCGATAATCCACATTTGTCTAATTTTGCAAAACGTCCTATTTCTGATATATTTGACGTAGTTGAAAGTTTTATTAATTCTCCAGAGTTTTATAAAATAAAATCTACGGTTAAACATAAGGCAGACACTGTAGAAAATGCGTTCTAGGCGTTAAAAGTGTTGTATTCTGATTTGAATGATAATGATAAGGTGGTTAAATTTAATCATATTATATCACTACCGTCTGCAAAACAAGCTAGAGCGGAAGGTAGATCGTTACCTATTAGTAGTACAAAACTTAAAATGTGGGACGATATAAGTACTGATGTATTACAGTCTTTGATGAGGGCTTCTTTTGAGCAGAATGAAGACGCAGCGCAAGCATTGGTTGATACTGGTGATAAAATAATAACACATGATAACGCAAAAGGTGAATCTTTAGATGATAGATTTGCTCCAGCATTGACTCAGATACGCCAAGAGTTAATAGATGGAGGACATGCTCCAAACACTGTAAAACAACAATAGTCTTTGAAAGATTATCCCGCTAACGAGGCTCTTGATGAATTAGCAGATCAAATAGACGAACAATGTAAATAACAAATCATTATGGTATGTTTAATTAAAAGTAAATATAAAGAAGAATTAGATTTATACACATAGTTGCTAGGCTCTGAAAAACGAGCCTACGCGATTTTGTGTTGTAATAACGGATATACTCTAGACAAGACTAAAGATGGAAAACCATCTAAATTGTATAATGATTTGTTAGAGTATTATAAAGGAGATGTAACAAAAGCTGTGCAAAAGAAAGCATAGCTTTTTACATCTGAATTTACAAAAGATTACGGTCAATGGTACCAAGACGGATATGAAATATCTGACGAATATAAAGATGTATTTGATGAGAATGGAGAACCGCTGCTTAACGGCACACATTTTGGTACAGCAGATAATAAGATATTACTCGGCGGGCAGAAAAAATTTGCATCAATAGAAGAGGAGGAACAATATATATTAGAGCACGCTACACGTGATGAAAATGGAAAACTATTGGCACCTAATGGCAAACCTTCAAATCTTACAGAAAAACAATACGCTCAAGTGAGAACTAAAGCCTTTAAAGAGTGGTTTGGTGATTGGGAGAATGATCCAGAGAGTGCTTCTAAGGTAATAGATGAAAATGGAGAACCTTTGGTTGTTTATCATAATACACCATTTAAATTCAATGGTATATTTGATATGGATCATGTTTCAAGAATTATGCCGTAGATGTCAGAGCCATTTGGTCATGTAAGGACTAAAGAAACCGCCAATACTATAAAAGGTTCACAATACGCTCTTTTCCTCAATTTAAAAAATCCATTAGAAACTCCTGATTTTGTCCACGAATCTGTAAGTTCCATGTTATCCGAGCTGTATAAACAAGGTATCATTTCTAGAGAAAAATATTCTTCTCTCAGAGGAATATCTAATTCAGAATTAAGAAATTTGATGCTTTCTTTGGGATATGATGGTACAAAATATGAAAATAAAGCAGAAAGAGGCGGGATTTCTTATAGTTTTATAACACCTAATCAAATTAAATCAGCAACAGACAACGTAGGTACATTCTCTAAAACTAACGATAATATATACAAAAGACGTGGTGAAAAGAGAGACAACCATATGTACAACAGGGAGCGTGCTGTAAAATATATTAAGGATCAAGGATACACAATAGACAATCTGGTTCATGACACATATGAGACAAGATTTGAAGTCACATTAAAAGCTAAAACTAAAGAAGACGTTTGGAGATCGTATATAAAGAATATGGATCCTGCGTTAAAGGTTAAATATGCAGGAGTACGTATTGGTAAGAAAGACCCTAGACTTGAAGTTTAGATTAAAACCAAAGAAAGTGAGTCACTAACTAATCTAAATCAGTTTCTTGATAAAAAATCTTTAAATACTGCGCAAGATCTTTTACAATATATTATAAAACAAACTAAAGACGAGAATAATCAGAATTTTTCTTTCATCCGTGCTGTATTAAAAGATATTAATAAAACTGTTCCCGAATTATTTAGTAATATCAATGTCAAAGTAATTGCCGATAACAATGGTAATTATTCTGCGAAATATGACAATAATACAAAAACTATAATTATAAATAGTGCAAGATCGTTCGGCAACGAAAATAATTTCAACGATGAGTTAATACAGACATTGACTCATGAAATGATACATGCTGTTACGGTGGAAGCGTTATAGAGATCTAAACAATTGCGTGAAAGAGCTGAAAGATTATTATCAGAGCTCAAAAAACAATTTAACAATGATCCAGATATTCAAGGTATACAGGATGTGTACGAAATGGTTGCCGAATTAAGTAACGATGAATTTATCAAAAAATTGTAGTAGATACAATATTCTACTGATGAAACATGGTTTGATAAGATAAGAAGATTTATATCTACTGTTATTCGTCACTATCTACGTAAAATAGGGCTACAATATAAAAATACCGCATATTCAGAACTCGCTAATATTTTTGTACAATCTGCGTACGGTAAGAAAACCGGTTTATAGATGTCTGAAAACATAGATGAAAAGACGGTTTTTAATAGAAACTCTAAAAAACGCATACAAGAAGCTAAAAAGAAAGTAAAAGCTAAACTGAAGGAAGGTATACATATTGTCGGAACACGTGATTCTACATAGAAGCTTATAGACAAGTTGTCGCAGGATATAATATTAGGAACACGTAGTAAAAATAAAGCATATTCTTCTAAAAGAAACAGTAGTGTATCTTACGGAAATGAAAGGTAGATTGCCAGAAACCAAGAAGCTGTAAATTTTGTAGACGAGCAAGCTAAAACTATAAACGAAGCTATAGCTGAGCGTGATGCAGAAAAACAATTAACCGAACAAGCAAAACTTATACTCGATTTTATAGATCACGCTGATTCTGATATAAATGAAGTACTACAAATGCTTAAAAACGCATAGGATAACGACTACGATTTAATATATTATAATGTCGACCAATTTGGAAATAGATTGTATCAAGATCCGTCTGGCAATTCTATAACAGCTCAAACTGCAGGAAATAATACTATAGCCAAGTAGTTTTCATTCGATGATATACAATATATGACAACCGATATTTTAGGTTATTATCAAAAACTTCTAAGCGACATTGACAATATGTTATTGTAGGTACCAGTTGGCAAAAATGCAATTGTTGATGAAATTCGCGATCTTATGCAATCATTAAGACTACACGATCAACTTCGAGCTGCATCTAATATGAAACGACAAGCGCAAGAGAAAATGCTTGATTTTTATATAGATCAACGTATAAATCAACAAGAATCATCAGAACTTACTGATGAAATGAAACAGAGGTTGTCTATCAACATGAAAAAATGGGTAAAATCCCAATATGATTTTGGAGATGTTGGAAGTTTCGCTGTATGGACGCAACTCATATCTGATTCAAAAAGTCCTATTGTGAGAATGATGGCAGATGAAATCTATACAATGAATCAAGAAATAGATAGTGCTATTGTTCCGAGGGGTGAAGAATTAGAAAAAGCTTTAAAAGAAGCCGAAAACGAAATGTCTATTTTAGGAAATCATAATCCAGTCAACGTAATGACGATGTTGATGCAAAAGGATAGACGTGGTTATTACAACGGAGATTTTGTACAACCTATTAACAGAAGACAATATTTTCAAGATCTTGAAGATTTTAAAACTGCGTTGTTGTTTGGAAAGGGAGGGTTGCAAGACTAGTTAAAGAAAAAGATCAGCAATGACTTTGAATTAGAACTAGACGAATATGGAGAACCTGCAATACCAACAGGTGTTGAGTTTGATGATATATACAAAGACTACAAACGTAAGATGGAAACGTTTATATGTGATCATGCTAACAGACGTTTTACGAAAGAGTATTATTTGTCTCGCATAGACACATTGTCTCCAACTACTATTCGTGTATTAGATCAATTTAGTAGGAAAATTAGTAATTTGAAAAATTCTGCAACGGTTGATGGTAAATTCAGACCAGACCTGCTAAGTTCTAAACAGCGTGCAGAATTAGCACAGCTTTAGAAAGATAGACAGGAATTAAGTAACCCGTATGATCAGTTTGGAGAATTAAAAGATCCGGATTTTATTGAAGGAATCGTAGCTAAGGAATTAAATGACTGGCAGGACGTAATAAATGGAGAGATAAAATATAAAAGCGACGTAGAAGCGTTCAACGAATGTCTTAATAATATACAATCTCAAGCAGAAAAAGATCAATTTAAACGCATGTTTGCATATGTTGGTTTAAATCCTAACATGTATAACTTTTTAGCAAAATATGAGTATATAGGTCAAAATGATGCTGTTAGACAATTACTTGACGAAATAAGCGAACTACGTAAGAAACTTCGTAAACTAATCGGAATAAACAAAGATCGTTCGTCATATCTTGGTTATAATTGGGAATAGTTATTCGATATTCGTACAGGAGAGATAAAAAACGAAAAACTTTTAGCAGAAATACGTAACGTTGATGATTAGTTACAACTTAAATCACAAATGTTGCGTAATATAAGGAAGAGCGACAAAGAAGACGAAGATACATTTGGCGACAAATGGCAACTCATTCCAGGCGTTTCGTATGGCAGATTATTTACACAAATGTATTATGGTAGTGTAAATATAGATCCTACTTAGAGTAGTACTCAGACTGTATATTCTCCAAATAACGACACTGTTTATGAAATCGTACGTAATAATTATATAAATTATCTGACTAGTAATGGAATGTCAATACAAGACGCTACAGATAAAGCATCTTAGATGTTAACTATAGGTCATAATACACCGTTGTCCATTTTCATGGTGTAGATGCCTAGCAGCAAAACATTTAAATACGAAGATGAAAATGGTGTCGAGCATAGTGAACCGTCTTTTGTATGGATTCCAAATCAATTATTTAGTAAGGTGGATACTGAAAATTCATCTTCTAGGTTTATAAATAAGCACTTTGACGAATCATCCGGAGAAAGTGTACAGCCGAAGGAAGAAGACTATAGAGACGAGCGGTATTACGAAATGATAAAGCATCCAAAACTTAACGATTTATACGACAAGCTCGTAAAAGGTATGTAGGATGTTTACAGTATATTGCCGTATTCTGGTAAATACGATATGAGACTTCCACAAATGGGAGCTAACACAGCTGCGATGTTGACAAGAAATTTATCAAACGATTATGGTTTTCATTTTGCATCAAACCTACGGTCTGTATTTAATAGATTTGCCAACGCTACTGAGATAGATACTGATTATTATATTCCAGAATACAATAGACGACCAGATGGCAGTACTATTAAAAACATACCAATTAGGTATATAAACAGAATAGATGATTCTAGAAATATATCTTCAGACTTAGCTGGTGGTGTCATAGCGATGTTGAAAATGGCTACTAACTATAACGTTAAAAGTAAACATATATCTAAATTTGAATCTATATTAAATTCTATTAAGGAAAACGATGTTGGAGAATCTAATCAATCTCGTGTAGTAGAAGGAATGCTCGACAGATTAATGTATGAAAATCAAAACAATACAAAGAAAAACAAGGATGTTGAAGATATAAGTAAGATTAGACGTATATTCATAGGTGGCCCTAAAACTCTGTTAAAACGTTTAGGAATCGCAAGAGGTGCTTCAACACTTATAAACCTTGCAGGTAGAGGTGTATCTATGATAGTTTCATTTTTAGATCCTTTGCTTAGTACGTTTATAGAATCACTTACCGGTAGATATTATGGTGCGCGCGATCTTATGTGTGGTGTATTCGATACATGTAGAGAGTTCCCATTAATGCTTGCTAGTATTTCTAGAAGAAAATCTTTTAGTAAAACTATGGCTATTATAGACGCTCTCGGTATGGAAAAACCTATAGAGCATAGATTTTCTAATATGCATCATTCTTCTATAAGACGACTTCTTTCTGACAATTTAATGATGAAAGGATTTGAAGTTGGAGATTATACGATAAAAGCTTTTAACGTAAATAGTATATTTAGAACTTATAGAATGTACACCGATAGCAACGGGTAGGTTTCGTTCTTAAATAAATACGACTATATACAACATTGTATACAAGACGGGATGTCTAAAAAAGATGCGGTGAAAGCTTACAAAAGTGCAAGAAATGCTCGTTCTTATTTATATGTTAAAAATGGAAGCTTAGCTTTCAAGAGTGGTATGACAGAAGATCAATTTAGAAAACTTGGAAATGCTGCGAAAAAGATTTCACAGAATATCACACTTATGGCTAATACTGAAGATAAAACGTGGATGCAAACTAATCCGTGGACAGCTTTCATTACAATGTTGCGTACATTTATGCTTGTAGGATTTGGAGAAAGGTTTAAGAATTTTAATGATTTTATTGTTGGTACAGACGAACATTACGATCCTACAACCGGAAATGTTATTACTGATATATCTGATAGAAATCTTACGAGTCGTGAAATAAAACAATAGAAAAAATAGCATTATTATAGAGGAGGTTATAATTTTATGACAGGTCACATTGAAAATGGTATATATATGAGTAACCTCAAAGCTCTTAAAAGATTAGTGTGGGATGCTTAGAAACACAGAATTAGATTCAATCGCTTTTTCTTGAAATATAGTAATATGACACAAGAAGAACTTAAAAAGTCTGACATATCTATGGCGGAATTATATTCACTTAAGCGTATATTATTAGAATTGTCTGTCGTTGCAGGTTGTGTTACAATGTCTGTTTTAGTAAATAGACATTGTCAAGGGTTGGATCCAGATGACGATGATAATTATTGGTGGTTCTTGTTAAATTCAATTTTCATGAGAATTGGTATTGAACGTGTTACAATGTATAATCCTTAGACTGTTAGTGATTTGATTACGTCTATAACAACATTAACTAGTGCAACTTCTAAATTATTTGGTGTATTTGATGTACTTGGTGATTTCTTAGGTCTTACAGATCACGATCCTAATGAAATCATAACATCGAATAGTGCATATAATGGCTATACACGGTCTTACAGAGCTACAATGAACGCTCTTTCAATTTTCGGTACAGCTGGTTGGTTTGCAACAATGCCTAAATCATTAGGAGGTGGTGGAGCTAGAGCTCTTGACAAGTCTGCAGGATGGTATGCTAAAACTGCTCCTTGGAGGTTGTTATATAAGAATCAAGATGCTGGATATACACCAGTAGAAAAAGATTATAAAGATCCGTCTCTTGCGACAGATGATATTTCAAATTCTGATTTAGCTACAGACGACGTTATAGAATAAAAATTTTGGGCGTATTCTCCATAGTCCAATAATGGTTAAAAAAAGAGGGTGGTAGTTATTTGCTAACTATCACCCTGTTTTCGTATATACGATCAAACTCTTCGATAGTTGGAGCATAGTCGTCTTCTGGTACCGACGATCTATCAACTCCAAATATTTGCATAGAAGAATTTAGGAGACGATTGTTCAGGTCGTCATCATCGAGTCCCCAAAATTGCAAAACACGGGTTGCTCGATTTCCTGTAGGTACTCTTCCTTTAAACAAATATCTTGAAAAGCTATCGAAAAGTTGAAGTGTATATACCGTATATGGTTTATTGTTTACTCTTATATGTTTTACAGAACGTAGCGATTTTTGTTCTCGGATTTTCATCCATCTAATCTTACTTTCTCTTGTATCGACAGTATCATCATACATTAAGAATAAACAATATTCTAAGCTGGGTCTGTTTTGATCGTATATATACGCATCGACAAACCCAGCTTGTTTTGTAATATCATCCTTAGTTATTGTATCAACCGCGAAAGGAATGATACATTTTATCTGTGTAGACATAAGATTCAGAGATTCAAATATTCTATACCGTTGTTTTCATAATAACCGCGAGTATGAGTCCAGTCACCTCTATTTCTATACCATACTATGTCAAACATAGCAGATTCAATGTCATCGAGACGAGATTCAAGTTGTTCCGGAACAAACTCAAATACCCTCACCTCGTTATCAGACACTGTATCAATAGCAATTATGTAGACCCCAAATGTCCACCCTTTACTATCCTGGTGTAGTTCGTTTTGTATGTACCATTCTGCTGCCAGTTGATAAAACATAAACTGTCTGAAATAGTCATATTGCTCAACACTTTTTTCAAAATTGTGTATATGCACAGTTGTTTTTAAATCCATTATTGTACATTCTTTCTTTTCAATATCAAACTTAACACTGTCAAGAAGAGATTTACATTGCACAACACCATTCATAGCTCTGTATGTCCAGTTTATATGAAATTCATGATGTGCATCAGGATCATCTAACAAAGGTTTTGCTGCCACATGTTTATCTATATTCTGCTTAATAGACCATAACAACTTCATATCGTATTGTGTGATATATGTGTGTTCTGTATCTTTAAGGGATTTGATATAAGAATTCAACGTAGAGGCTATTTCCTTTGCTTCTGAGAGCATTTTAGCTTCAGACTTACCAACTATACTATATACCTTCTTATAAGCATCTAGAAGGGCTAAATCAGGCTCTATTTCAGTAGTGCTGACCAACTCTTGACAGAATTTCTCCTGTTGCTGAGATTTAGGTTTCTGCATACCTGAAACTCGATAATGTTTTTTAAACTCGTCTGGTTGCAAAAGCCACATATGAATCATGGTTCCTTTGCTCATAGCTCGCGATTCTTCGTCTGGAATTTCACCAGACATCTTTTTATAAAAATAGGATGGTCCTCCATAAAGGAGCCATCCTATCGCTGTATTGTTTATACGAGATTTATCCTCGTAATAAGGAATTTCAACCGACATCATATCTCAAATATCCTTTTATTTGTGAACATTTTTCAGAATCCGTATACTCTGCATTATCTATTATGTCTCTTACTTTTCTGTACAAGTTATGCCATTTATAGTAATGTATAGCTTTGGTTCTTTCTTCTAGCTTATGGTTCAATACTATTTCAATGATTGTACCAGTCACAACTGACATCAGTATAATACAAGTACAAACAATAATAAGAGTTATTTCTAATTCACTCATTGCATTCGTCGTATAATAAATGATCCAATTCTTGAATTTTACGTATAAGATTCATAGCTGTTTCTGGGTCTCTATTTAATATAGCTGAATAAACCTGTTGTTTAGTGTCATTCAGCTCTTTCCTTATTCGTCCTTCTTCAAGAATGTCCATTGCATTTAATGTCTTTTATCATTTCGTCAACTTGTTTGTGATTTCTCACAAGATAACATCGTTTTTTACTTCGATGTTTTTTCAAATAATATTTAAAGAGTTTATATCTTAAAGGAAAAGAATCTCCCATAAGACCTTTACACTCCACAATAAAGTCTTTACCTATAAAATCCGGCAAATATGTTATGGGGCGTATTTTTTCTCCTAAATAATCAAATTTTGGTAGTAGTGTAAAATGCTTTGGCTCATATTTAACAGGAATACCTGCTTCCATAAAAGCTTCATAAGTATAACATTCTAGTTTAGATCTAAAATGTAATCCATACTTATCGACCTTTGTCGCATTTCTCACTCTTCCTTTAGAGGTTCCCATAACGTTGTAATTCTTTATTTAACCATTGTTTTACATCTTCGTAAGAATTATATTCTACCGCATCCGAAATATCTTTTGCTTTAAACTTCTTATTAATAAAGAACGCATCAAAATGATATTTTCTACTGTAATCTCTAGCTTTTTTTACTCCTGTAGCATCTCTATCATACAGAATCAATATTGTTTTCCATTTAGTCTTAAGCTTATCCAATATTTCATCCGGAATAAATGTTGTTTCACTAGACGCAGCAATAGCATCATATCCCATCTCATATAGAGTCATTACATCCTTAAGAGATTTTGTAATGATGAGAAGATTACCTCCTTCTTGAGGTATTTCAGCAAGCCCCTGAACGTCATAATTTGTCAGATTAGAACGCCATTTAGTATACTTAGAAGCCAAAGGTCTATAAATCTTAAAATGATCATATACCTTATATGCATACATAGGACAGGTTTCTTTGTAGACTCCTCGGACGGTTCCATTACAAAGAAAATACTTAATACTATAAACACGATATCTTTCAAGAGTTTTCAAAGATATATGAAACCTGCTCCAATATTGTAAATCGATGTTACTAAACGGTTGTCTAGCTATACCTATTACAGTATTGTGAGCAGGCTCATATGTCTTCTTATAATCAACCCTTTTACTTGTAGGATTCTGCTTTCGTAGAATCCTAAGAAGTTCTTTTTCTAATTCTTCCTTTGAATGTATATTACAAATAGTTTTTACAAACGTTATTGCATTTCCACCTATTCCATTACCATGGTCTTTAAAAAACAAACGTCCCTCATGTCCTACAAAGACTGCAAATGATGGATTTTTATCATCGTTTCGCAAAGGACTATTCATGAGTTTGTTTATTTTAAATTGACCAAGATAATATGAGTAGATATCATAATCGTTCAACAGTTCTAATATATCTTGTAGAACTGTGTCCGTAATTGCTTTTTTTGTACTATACATGACTTAAAAGTTCTTAGTTAGTAGTAAGAATGAGAGGACTCGAACCTCTTGATTATCCATATTGACAAGATTCGAACTTGCATACGTCAGCTTAATAGCTGATGCCTTACCTGTCGAGCCACAATATTGTATATATAAACATTCTTCCCCTGATATAACCACATGCATCAGAACACATCCAAGATACGCTTGGAAACAGGGCTAGACTTACATCGATTAGAAAGCCTGTGTGTTACGTTGCTCCTCACGTCGACTTTATAGAGCTTCCTATGGAGTGGTAGGAGGTTACGATCCTCCCAAAGTTCATATTTACCACTCTTAGTTGACTGGAGTCAACACTCCACCAGATCTGCATTAGAAGGGCAGATCATCCTTTTTCTCTTCTACAATAGTATTGTCCGGGGTACTGTGTACATCATTTTCTGATACAGCAAGCGGATCGACAGACTTTTCATCGTCTACCTTGAATTCTGGTCTGACAGTTTTGTCACGACCTGTTAATACTATTTGAGTTTCTTTTACGTCCATTGGTTCTACAAATGTACCATATGCTGATACACGAATAAAACCTTTGTTATCGTACGTTGTTTTAAGACGTAGAAGCTTCTTTCCTCCAATAACTGAATCAAGCTTAGATTTAACCCAATTTATCATGTCAGAGAATGTATTAAGTTCTACATCTTCGATAGAGTCGAAATAACATTTGAGAATCTGAAGCATTCGTCCAAACTGCTGATTATCACGACGTTGTAGATCTTCGTCAGTTTTAATCCACTGGTTCTTCTCGTTCTTCCACTCTGTGAGAGAAGCTGTTGCTCCATTAGCATCCTCAAATGTTATCTCCAAGTAATCACGACCGGTTGGAGATTTCATGACATTTACTTCTTTAAGAGTTACATTGTCATTAATTCCGGCATTCATATATTTATTTGATGAACTTTCAAATACGGCTGTTTTAGTACTAAACATATCTTCTATTAGTTTTCTGATTTATAAATTCTGTCCCAATAAGTTGTGATAGTTCCATCTTCATTACCAGTAGCAATGATGATGTCTTTACCTCTCAAGTGAGGTGCTCTAGCTTCTTTGATGGTTCCATCTCCACCTTTGAAGCTTATATGAGTCTCGTTACCTTTTCTATAAACATATCCTACAGCATCAGCTTCACCACATACAATAGAACCAAGTTTTCCAACAAGGTCTAGTGCCATTTGACTAAGCTCTTCGCCATTCTGTTCTATTTGAACATCTTTAACATGTCCAATCAGAACAAACTCGTCACAAAGACTTTTAAACATATCTAAAACTTTGCGTACAGCTTGTCTTAGATACATATATCCAGAACCGTTTGGCAAAGTGCGTACATCGTCTCCTTTGTAGTTCTTGCCCATTGGTGTTTGGCAATATAAAGTCTTCGCATACGACAAACACATCTCCTCTAATCGAGTAGCGTTGTCTATAGTAATACGTCTATAAAAATTATGTCCGGCTTCTGAGTTTTTAGCTCGGATAGCTTGTGCAATTTCTCCTAAATCTTTAACACTTCTAGCTTGTACAGCCATAGCGTCTATAAACTGGGACCCACCTTCCAAATCTATAATTAGATTACTAGAAAGTTGTGCTAATGCACTAGTCTTTCCTGCTTTGGGACGACCGTACAAGATTAAAAATTTCGGATTAGTTGAAACTGCTGGTATTGGTTGTGTAGGTAATATTAAACCGCTCATGTATCTATGTATCTTATTTGTTAGTTCGTTTGTTTACAATTACGCTGCATGCTTAATATCGATGTAAATATCGATGATGCGCTTACGAGTATCCTCAGAAAGAAGATCGTAATAAGCCTTTGTAAAGTTGTTAAGAGGTATCAAATCATAACCGATCTGAATCTCGTCAGAGAACATCTTTACTGGCGTTCCGTCGGAAAGCTTGAAGTCATAAGAAGGCTTCTCACGCTTGTAATCATAAATAAACTTAATAGCATCGAAAATGTCTCCATAATCGATACTGTCATATGTATACGTTTTCTTCGGCTTGCGAGCGATATCAATGTTAATATTAATATTCTTTGCACGCTTCGGAGTCTCCTCAAAGTCTGCAAACCATGGATTATTCTTCTTTATATTAGAAGATATAATGTCACTAAGAATCTCAGAATAAGTGTTACTGGGATTAATATTCATCTTTGCAGTATTGTCGATCTTAAATGTATACTTTTTCATAATTTTCAGCCTTTAAATTGTTAATTATTATCTGATACAACTTCAGACTCTATTAGGTTGTTAAAAGCAAGGTCGTTTTCAAATTCGAGAATACAAGGTTTACCGGCATCTCTATTTTTCAAGATGTGAATATAAACCTTGTTACAAGTAGGTAAACGATTGGGACCGTACTCTTGTATACCTAATATCTCAGGTCTGTGTATAACAAGCACATAATCAGATGCTTGAAATATTGAATCAGACGATGATAAATCGCTTCTCATCGGATAATGTGAAGCAGGGTTGTTAATCCTTTCAGGCTCTTCAATTCTTCTATTCATCTGTGATAATTGTATTACAGATGTCAATGGTAGTTTTTTAGTTCTAATAAAAACTTCTTGTAAAGCACTTAAAGTTTCTATAGCACTACCAATACGTTTAGTCAACAATGTATGATCGTACATGATCACAAAATGTTTATTTTGACCTTTAACGTATTTATTATAAAAGTATTGAATTGTAGTATCTATTTGTTCTGGTGTACCAGGATCATCTACGAAGTAGATAGGGTAATTCCTGATTTGATTGGAAACATTAATGACTTGTTCGAATGTAGTGTCATCAAGGTCCTCTTGAGAACTATACAAATAAGAAGTCGTTTTCCGTAACTTATTAGAAAGCGTTCTTCCGATCTGCCTAAATCCAACCATCTCTAATGAGAACACTAAAACAATGATATTTGCTTTAGGATTAATATCAATTAAATCAGTTGCGATAAGGTTAGCAAATGAACTCTTACCGCTTCCAGAAATACCGGCAATTGTATATACACAATTTGGTTCAATACCGCCCATACAACACATATTCAACTTCTTCCATCTTGTAGCCAATGAATTTATATCGTGGTTCTTACGAGCCGTAATATAGTTGACAGCTTCATCTGTAACTACAGAAATAGGTCGAATCTTTAGGTTAGAATAATTCTGTTCCATAACTATGTTGTATGTTTTGCTCGGTATTGTTCATTTCTTCGTCTGAGGCTTCCCATTGTCTATCTTGCAACCACCGCCACATTGTTTTCATATAACCCATACTTCCACTTTTCATCTTTTTATCGATTTCAAACTGTAAGCATTTGTTAATATGTTCACACATGGCGTTATTACCTCCCGTAAGTATATTATAAAGGTTGCGACATTTGTTTTTATTTGTCCTTAAGAAAGCTTTACTTCCGTCAGAACGTAAGACATATATAGGATACATTTCATAAAACAAGTCAAATTGGTCTTTAGGAGGTTCCATAAAGACTTTAAGTTTATGACTTGCTTCATATAGTATAGATTTACTTCTCTCCATCGAAGTAACCAAACCCTTGTCGATTAAGTATAGTATTTCGTCGTCACGCATAAGGCTGACTAACTTGCGAACGTCTTGATCATATGTACTTTGATTCTTATTCAATACCATACTAAGGAATACTAACTGATTTAAATTGATTTTTTCTGGAAGTTCCAGAAGTTTAGTATCTAATTCCACTATCATCTCTTATACTCTTTGGTTAACAAGATTGGAATAAATCTAGCTGTCTACATTCCAGCTGATTTACTATTTTTCTTGCCTCACTAATATAGTAAGGGTAGTTAATTTTTCTTTTTTCCACCGGTTTGTCATCCAGTTTGTTTAGAATTGTAACACCGCTTTTCTTCAACAAGTTCGAATACTTAAATGGTGTTTTAGATTCATCAACTGTGTACAGATAACAACCGTCTGTACTGGCATACCAACGATTTATACGTTGAATATATTTATCATTATACTCAACTTTAAATTTCTTATCAACACGCTGTGACATTAGAAATTTATAAATGTCGGTACAGTTTTTGACAGAATCCTCTATAGGAATGTTGTACACAAAGTAGTTTATAACAGATTCTGGGATAATGGTCGGTGCTAACCCTTTACCCAATACAGGCTCTGTTATAAACATACCTTTTTTTTCTATCAGTTTTGGATCTCTAGATTGAGAGAATCCGTCAATAACACCAAAATAATCATTGACAGCGAACTGATAAAACGCTTCATAGCTATCTGCTTCGAAAGAGAGTTTTGTTAATTGCTCAAGTTTTGCTACCGATTCCATTATAGCATCTTTGTACGCCTTTTTAGCAATAAACATCACACCGTCTGTGTTTACTTGTACAATCTCACAAGAATGCTCCAGAAGTATATCTGCAAGCATTAGTAGAATTAATTGCCCGTTTATTCTAATCTTAAACACACTAAATGGATCGTACATCCAACTAGTCTCTTGCTGCATTTTTCCTGTGACAGAATTAAGAACAAGCTTTAGCGCTAGATTCTTATGTTTCTGTCCGCTATGCTTGGCTTGTATTCTCTCATGATAAATCTGAGTATATACATCCAGGCCTGCTTTACCTAAGTGCCTAGGAAACCACCCGTAGCGCACAATGAAGGACGGATACATAGAAGCAACATCAAGGTGCCCTAAGTATTCATCTTCTTTAGGAACGTATATTCTAGGGTCGTTTAGCGAATGTATTCCGCCAACACCTATCGAATACCGTACATTTGAGACAACAAACTTGTTCTCGTAGTTTTTTTCTCCAGGCCTTTTTATAGAAGATACTACTTGTTTTTTCATATCTTCAAGGGCTTCCTGGAATTTTGGATTTTTGTATTTTATAAATGGTAATATAACATCTTTCAAAGGAATGTTGTCCATTGGAGATCGCATTTGTTCTAGTTGTCTTTTGTTTATGTGTAATTCTTCACAAACTTTTTTAGCTAGCAATGTTTCTCCAAACTTAACACTATCCATTGAAAGTGCATTAAATCCATATTCTTTCTCTATAAACAATCGTAAATCAATGTCTCCTTTTTCGACTAGCTGTGCAAATAATGCACAAGTTGATTCCACATCGTTTATATTGTAACTGATCATTTCGTCAATTTTATCTTTCGGTAAAAATGAATTAAAATCACCATTGTATTCTTGCACGTTGTTGTACTTCATAGTGATTTGCATGGATTTTAATCCTACTCTGAGCTTAGAACTAAACATCATTGTAAGTAAATCCATAGATTCGAAATAATTAGCGTATTTCCATCGTTTAATCCTATCGATATTTCCGTCTTCCGATATTATCAACGTTTGTGAAAGATTAAATAGCGATTTTGTTATATCATATATGCTTTTATGCAACATAATGTCAACATAATCTATGATATAATTTATAATAACATCATCATAATGTTTGTTATTATAACCACATAAGAGATAGTTTTTATTAGTAAAGAAAGCTACTAATTGTTCTATCTGATTTATCCTTTCGGATATTTCAAACTTATATAGTTTCTCGTTATCTGTATCTTTTACAACACAATGAAAAACATTAGGAAAAACTTCAATATCGTAGATCATAACTGTTTTGTTGTGTATTAGCATGATTCTATGATTCTTATTAATAATGTTCCCTATTCAGGACTTGAACCTGATGTCTATCCACCGCGAATAATCAAACAAATACTGATACTAAGTTGCCAAAAAGACTGGTTATAGAATAGGGTTCCAACCGCGAGATTGGCTTAGGTGTTAGATCCACATACCAACACTGGTACCGTTATGACAAAAGACTTTAAGGCAGATGAGGTCATCACCATGGCGATTTGTAGCTTTCTCTTTTAATTTACTAGCGAGCTCCTTAATGCGTTTGTCTTTTGTGGTATAATATGAAGGATGTGAATCTATTATATGTTTAGGGTCGTACATATGACCAAATAGTTTCTCATTTATAACAGTTCCGTCGTCACTATAAAATCTTACAGTGACTATACAACTGTCTTTCGGAGGATATAATGCTGATAAATCCTCACGTATCATCTCTCGTTTTTTGTCTCTAAGGTCGAGAAAACCTTGTATCAATGTTCTGGGGAATAAATCCTGTTTCAATTCCTCAAATGTAGGCTTGTGTTTACGTTCCCACCTGTCTACTTTATGATTTTCGAGCATGTGTAAACGTTCAGCATATCCCAATTTAGTAGGTTTGTTTTTCCAAATAGCTTTGATTTCGTCTTTTGTAAGATTCCAAGGTAATTTAAAATTTATATCTTTACGAGGTGTAAATACACCGTTGTTTATTCGAGTATAATCTCTAAATACTTTGTTCTTTGCCAACCTGTATCGTATAAATGCACGTATGGCGGATGGTGAATTATTCGGTCGTATCTTCTTCAGATACTGCAATCCGTACTTTTTCAGCAGGTCGTACATACCAAGCCTTTCAACATCTATAACGAGTTTTTTAGCCCTTTCGGTTTTACAAAAGTTGTCAAATTTATTTACTATTTCTGTATTTTTATTTACTTTATCGAGATTCTTTTCTATTGCTGTTTTCTTTTCTTCTTTCTTTTTCATATTGATTATGCTTTTAAGGGGTTATAAAATTGATTCTAAGGCACTTCTCGTGCGTTCTAACGCATTTTGACGTTCGTTGTGAATAACTTATCACAAAATGGTTGAAAGTGCCTTAAAATTGTTTATTTTAAGTGTTGCCATAACAGGACCCGACCCTGTGCATCTTAGTGCTGACCATATTCATAAGGCATTTTATTTTTATGCTATCTTATAGCGATTTATATCATCTATATCAGATGTCTCAAGCTCTGCAGTATCGTTAAATTTAGCAATATCTGCGTCAAGCTTGTTTATTTCGAGTTGCAGCTTCTTCTTAATAGAAGCAATCTTCGCTGATGTGAAAATCTCAATCTTTCCTGTACCTTTTATACCAGCTTTAGCCTTAGTAGCAGGATTAATTGTACTCTTCTTGAGAATCTCCTCCCAATGAGCAAGTTGCTCCTTCTTCTCGCATGCAGCATAAATTGTATAATAATGTGTCTTCTTAGCCTCTTCAAAATCGAACTTCTTGATACCATTATTAATGGCATTCAACATAAGTTTAATCTTAATGAGAGTATCTGACATTTGTGTAATCTCATTATACAACTGTGTTAGGTCAAAACCTGAACCCATTCCGGCAGTTTTTGCCTTCTTGCTCATTACGTTCTCTGAACGTATAATACGCCAATATTTGGTTTTAGTCTTACAAATGTTATCACGAGCAATAATAATATCCTTTGAGCTTAATTTCATTGATTTGTTCTTATTCATACTAGATTTGATTTAAATTAAACATGTTAATATGAATTTGAAAAATCGTTTACCTAGCGCCATGTGTGGACTTGCACCACCTGTTATCTATAATACAACATGGCAAAACCCTCACTATTCTCACGAACCGTGAGGTAAATAAAATAATAAAATGAAAACAAAATTAAAACACTCTTACGATTAAAATTTTGTACCTCCAGCGGGACTCGAACCCGCACGTCACATGGGACAACAGATTTTAAGTCTGTAGCGGCTGCCAATTACGCCATGAAGGTAACGAAGCTGGGATATTAACATGTCCCAACTTTAAGTGAAATATATAGTAATCAATCAAACTTGTAATTAAACTCCTGTTTAACCTACAAAGAGACTACTCAAAGAAATCCACACCTTTGACTCCAACTCTGATTTCGCACAGAGGATCGCCTGATCCCGGCAAGCGTGCGATTTTAATACCATCCTTGGATTCAATCTTAATGTGTTTATCTATTTTATCACTAACAGAGAAACCCGTTGTATTTAACGGGCTTTTGACTCCATACCTTGCGGCATCAAATAAACGATCTACTACAGTGTCATATTCTTCTCGCATTACAGCATTACGTATTACCTCCTCACTCAAGCCTTTGAGTATCACATCGTTGATATTACGTTCCTGTCCTGCAAGAGCTGCAACTGTTTTAATAGCGAAGTCTGCAAAAGAAATAGTCTTTTCATCTCCTATAAGATGATTCCACCAAAGACACCCTGTCTTTCCAAATGTGATAGAACCATCTTCATTAATGGATACGCGACTATATAATTCTTTCTTAGACTCGTCAATCAAATTCCGTCTGATTGCCGGATCCAAGAATAGAATTTGTATTTGCAGTTTACTTCTCTGACTAATCTTTTTCATTAATCAACAGTTACATTTACATGCACCTCGCTCTTCTTCTGGTCGAGCTGGCGATAATAATCGTTTACTCCGGATATATTCTTGTCGAATGTATCCTGAATCATCTTACGCATCTTCTCAAGATCCTTCGTGAGCTCGTCGATACGACGCATCTCAGTGGCGTTAGCAGGATTCAATGCCTCAGCAAGCTTCTTTGCATTTGCAAAATAAGTTACTGTAAAATCCTTCTTGTTAAGAGCGTCTGTCACAGTGTCTGTAGTGACATCCTTTGTGAACTTCTCACTGTCGATTGGACAACGAACCTCTACAGATTCGCCTGAATCATCGACACGACCCCTGTTGATAACCACAACATTGGTTCCGTCTACATCCTTATCCAAATCGAGACCGATAATGTCGATAGGTACTATCTTATATCGGAATGGTGTGCGGTTTGTTACTAATCCGTGATTCTCATTTGCATCGCGGAGCTTCTTGTTAAAATCAAGGTCACATGGTACCTTAATAGCCTTAAAGATTCGCTTACCGTAAAGCGATCCAAAATTGCTGATATTTACTCTGTTGTCTTCTACAAGTCTTACATTGATGTTTAATGTTTCGTTATTCATAATAATTTATCCTTTTTGATATCGTGTTTGATTACACCCACGATAAATTATGTAAAAATTCTCCTCTCAGCTCAGAGAAAGCTATAAATGCATCGTTTGATGCTACTCAAGATTTATTTTATACAGTGTCAAGTTTCTTTATGACCGCTTTATAAGCGTAAGTCACTATATGTGGATTCCAACGATAGGAATAGCTTAGCCTCATATAGATATATACGACAGACCCGGATCTCTCACGGAAAGCTTTGAATGACCGGTGTACATCATGTACTAAATCTTATAAGTAAAACTAAATTTTTTGAAATAAAGTTTATATTCATCATCCGTCCAACGCTCTAATGTTTCTGGAATCGTGGAGGGTTCATTGGCTGAGATGATGAATATTACCCACAAAAATAAAAAGTGAGAATATCTTCCTTGTGCATTTCCTAAAACTAAGAAAACATTCTCCGATGCTGTACAGTCTTACGATACTGTTTAGGCGCATCTGCCACTATTCTAAGTACTGTGTAGAATAATCAATACACGTTTCATTATCGAACAGTCTAGCCTTCAGGGGGTATCTACGACTCTACGGCGGTTATTCGATGGAAAACCTTGCTAAAAACCTTCTTCTATTTATAGTGCACGAATATTGGGGATTTCAGCCCCGTACATATGTATATGTTATCACCCACATATTATTTTCACGCCCTACAGAGACAGTGTAGACCGTGGTGGGTTAAGTCTCCCACAGGCATACGCTTTACGCACTGCTAGTATGATTTCTCATTTTAATAATATGCTGCCTACTATATTTTCTGTACTGATTCTACCTTTCGCTTGACGCATACACTTGCGGATGTATACTTTAGGCTGGTTATCATAACGGTTGGCACTCGAACTTTCAGACCTCGTTACTCCTTATTTACAACATAAGTTTTTCACTATCTGAGGACATCGATTTTTGTTAAACATGTTACTTTAATACTTAATATGTAGTTTTGTTCCTACACCATAATATCAAAATTTTTCATATACATACTTATGCTCATAATATATGCACTATTATTATGTACAATAACTATCATTGTTCCTTTCGGTTCTTTTTCTCTGTATAGAGAATAATAGATATTATATATTATATATGAACATGTGTATATTATTATTTGATATTTTTATTGGCATTGAGGTAATTGATTACAACTGGAATGCTGCTCTTATTTACTCAATGTATGTTTTTAGAAAGCCCCTCAAAAACATTAAAACGGCTGGTTTGGCTGTCAAGTAGCCACCTATGATGTCATATTTCATATAATACTAAGATTGCTAATGTCTTGTACTATAATCCTGTCTTCAGTCCTATGAACGCCGACTCTAGAGGCTGTGCAGCTGCCATACGCACCTAGTCATTTTACTTTTATATACCGCATAAACGACCAAAGCCTGGCGGTCTTATCTCATTATAAGCGAATAGTTTTCTCAGCCTCAACTCTTTACTGCATCCCTGGACCCTTCTTTGGCTCAAAAGGCTGCTGAATCGAACAGCACAGATTTATCCCTGGACACTACGTTTACTGCGTAGCTTGGTCTAACTGACAATAATATGATCTGACTCACATATTACCTACCAAGTCCTTCTCTATTCTATCTTATACCCTAATAAAATTTTCATCCCTTCATACACAGTTTGGACCTGTGGAACACTAGATTAAGCAATGATGTATCACATAGAGGTTGGAAGTCTATGTGTTCAGCACTTGTATACGGTTACCAATGTAATCCACATCAAAATTACAAAGAGTATTAGCTACCGGTTCATTTTGCTCTTCTTGAGACTTACGCGTCTTCCTAAGTCGTTATTCGCCAGACGGTTCTCAATAACGCTGTTGGGGTTGATACAACGCTCTCCCCACTTACATATTACTTTTCACATAATATGCATTTCATCCTACCTTTTGAGTTATCTCGCCTTTTGAGAAGGTTAACATATTCTCGGATCAAGTTTATTTCGTACACGAGCTAATGAGACTCGTTATATGTACTGACGGAGGTGTCTTCGACTGAATGATCGTAATCATTCTCTCCCGGAGTGAATATCGTTTCGCAGTCTATGTCTTCAGGGCTAGCTTTCCTTACAACATATTTAGCTTGAGAATCACTGCAGGTTTGCTCCTCACGAACCTTTGATGAAGCAATATACAATATAGGTACATACAACGTATCATGTACTGCATATGGTACTTTCACCACTTTTACATTCTCTTTATGGTTGCACACTTGTGATGTTGTCTCAGGATTGACAGGATCACGTTTCATATGACTCAGCTGGAGATCATATGGCAATTGCCCTATTACAGGCATCACTGGTGCAGCTTGTATAGTTACACCAGGATCTGCTCTATTGTTTATTCCTACTAATAGGCCGTATAGTAGTAACATTGAGCATGAAATAATTGTTGTTAACTTTTTCATTTTGATAATGTGTTAAGCGATAGCTTCTTTCTTTTCATGGTCTACTATTACAGTAATACCATTATGTCTAGGTACCATCATCGATACGTCAAGATTATGTGTATAACCTCGGGCGTCTAAATTGTTGATGACTTTTCTAAGCTTTTTCTACTACCGATATGAATTTCTGACATTTTGATAATGTTTTTAATTGTTTTAGGAGTTGCGAATGCGTCTTCCAAATTTTGGAATTCCACCTTCATCTAGTTCGACATGCAAAAGATTCTTTATAGATGTAGCTACTCGTCTACAAGAATCTTTTACATCGTCGACAACTAGTTGAATATGTCTTTTTTTACGAATCTTTCGTAACTCCTTTATGCGTTTTTTGAGTCTTCTTTTTTGGCTTCAGCAGCAGCTTTTGCTTCTGCCTCACGCATCTCCTTAATCTCCTCTGTAGTATACGCTACAAGATCGTGGAGATTAATCTCGGCATAGGTCTCATCCCGGTCAGCTAACGGCTTGAACATGTTACATATAATGCCAGCATGCTGTACAATATTGTAATCCATGTTCTTAAATCCGCCACGAGCAGAGTTCGGATAATACTGATCCTTAATGCGGCCATAAATCTTAATGGCTCCAGGATCCTTATCCTTGTCCATCTTCTCAATGAGAGAGCTGACGATCTCTGGATCCGGATTCGTTACATAGCCCAAGATGTCCTTATAGTGCTGGATAGAGTTCTTGTACTTCTCAGCTACATCCTTATAGTCTTTTGCTTTCTTATCAAGAGCGTCAAGATTCTTTTGCTCGTCAGCAATAGTATTGTTAGCTACAAGATAAATGATCGCCTTAACGGCGTCAGCAATTGACTGTTCGTCCCATACAGGTTGTCCTGTCTCAGGGTCTGTAAGAGACTTTCTGAGAATACAGAATGAAGAAATCGGACTCTTGTCGAAAGACGCCATGGTGATAAGACCACGTCCGATACCGTGAAGAAGAAATGTAGGCTTGACGTATGAGAATGCATCCATCAACCACTGGTCAACAGTATAATCGTCATACTTCAGCTTTGCTTCAGCAGAGTTCTCCGCTTTATCTGCCATTGTCATGCGATAGGTACGCATGAAATCAACAACACTTACAAGTGTGTTCTTGATATTGGTCTTCTTAGGACCGACAATCAACAGATACTGAAGAGCCTTTTTGAGATCGTCCTCACTCATAGCTGCCACCTTTACAGGGTCAAGCTCTGGCTGCTCGTCCTCAATCGCATGTTCTTCTGCAAGCTTCTCCTTTGCCGCCTTGGACACCTTTACCTCTTTGCTGTCAACAGTCACATTACCGTTCTCGTCAACCGGCAACGCCTTAACGTTCGGCAATGTGATACCCATATCCTTTGCAGCAACAAGAAGCTGAGGATACATTGTATGGTTAAGAACTGCTGAGAAGGTAGAATTACCATATACTGCCTCATCTGCAATTGCTGCGATAACGCCGGCTGCAACGATAGCATTCGCTCCCTCTCTTACCTCTAGCGAGAACTTGCGTTCTGCATCTGGGTCTTTGCGAAAGATATCGTCAGCAAGACACAACAGATCTACGCGATGATTTGCATCGAGAGACGACTGGGTACCACCTACAAGATTCTTTGCGTTTATCTGTGAAGGATTTACTTGATCCTTCTTAGGAGGTTCTACTGTTGTCTCGACTGTTTCTACTACAGCTGCTTCTGCTGGAGCTGCTGCTGGTTTATTTACTTTAGTTGTCTTCTTTTGAGTTTTGTTATTTTTAGTTTTAGCTGCCATAATTTTGATAATTATTTAAAACGTTAATATATGTTAATTTATAGTTGATGGTCTTGGAATCGTTTTGAAATTCAAGACGAGTCAAAAATAAATGGAACTAATCCATCACCATAAAGAGGTGAGAAATTTTGTTCACCACTAAGAGTTGTAGATTCGGTGGTACAATAATGTACAACCGGTGTTTCACAAGTAGGAACTACTTCTTCGGTGTTACTAGGTAACAGGAATTGAGCAGTGGGCATACTGCTGTTAAGTGTCAGATCCTGTGAAACACATTCTACGTTACTCTCCTTATTGTTTCCAATATTGGCTGCAATTGTACCGCCAATAAACCCGCTCATCATTGAGATAAGCAGAATCCAGAATAATTTGTTACTCTTGTTGTATCGAGCAAGCAAGAATATAACAACTATTCCTACGAAGAATGTTAGAAGATTTAACATAGTTTCAGTTGTTTTTTTAGGTTATTGCGAACTCTGTGTAGACATGACTTTATAGTTCCCACTGGCACATTTATCGCTTTACTTATTTGAGATACTGTCATACCATTTTCATAGTATAGTTTGACAATTCTTTTGCTATGTTCTGGTAACTGATCGAATATTTCGACCATATTATCGTATGTCAGAGTAGTATTTTCATCTACAGTACTGGTAACATCTGATAATTGTATACCTGATTCCTTGTCATCTATTGATATTGCTTTGTTTTTCAACGACCGCAAATAATCAATGGCAGTATTTTTTGTCATTATTCTCAACCATCCTCCGAATGAAGAATAGTCTGTGAATTTCGAGAGTTTTTGATATATTTTCAAGAATACAATGTTCGACAAGTCTTTAGCCTCATCATAATCATTTATATACTGATATAAAAGATTTATTACAAAATCTTTATATTTATAATATATCAAATTGAATGCCGATTCTTTACCGGCTTTGGCATCTTTGATTATCCCAATTTCTTCTGGAGTAATTTTGGGTGTTTTCATAATCAAACAATTTAAAAAGGTAACTCACTTAAGACGATATCTGACAATTCTTTGTTGATATTATCTTTTAGATTTGTAAATATTTGCACATTCTCAATGTCTGTCAAGTTGTCTACTTTATTCAACATACTTGCAGCTATACGCAATTTTACGCGAGTTGTAGATTCAGAATCTAGACCAAGATTGAGTATAATATTTCTATTTACCCAGTTTAACCATTCTTTGAGAGATTTATTTGACAAACATCGTTGTCTACTAAACGGAAAAATGCAGACAGAGCTGTCGTAGATAAAATATCTATACGCCCATGCTACTTTACGTACCGTATTATATTTCTCTCTTAATGTGTCTTGGTCTAGATAACGTATGAAAGGACCATCAAACAACATAATTCGAATCGTGATCAAATTTGTTTAACAAGTTTATAACTTGCTCCATTGATGTCTTATATTCGTACATAAGAGCACGAATAATTTTCGATGATGATACTCCACTTTGTACCATACGGTAATACGTATTACGAAGCATCAAGCGTTCGTCGGTACTAAGATCCAAGTTACCATCTGCTTTGAATGATGTTTTAGGAAACACACTTACGTTTATATCTTTCAACATAGTAAATTTCCACTTGTCGCTGAACAATAAAATACTGTTTATTACTTCTTTCGAAGCTTCTTTTATTGTGTTTCCACATATCAACGAAGTTATGTTGATACATTTACCCAACTCAAGTGTTGGATACATACCTGTAATCTTTATTAAGACTACATCATAATCACGTTGAGCTATATATAGCCCAGGTGTTTCTGGAAAACCTTTGTTAATCATAATAGATTGATATTTTTTATTAGAAATTTATATAATTTAGTATCGATGTTCCATCGCTCCTTAAATTTCTTTTCAGATAACCGTTTAAGATCATCTGAAAAATATAAACTATATCGTGCAAACCATTTAACCCATGTATTTATGGATTCCCAGTATTCGTATTCTTCTGGGTTGTTTGCTCTAAAACAATTATCGTTTGATATAGTACTCATAAATGACAATTGTATGCCGTCTTTGTTTTTTCTACCAGCTATTACTTTGCAGGTTTCTGATTTGAGGCGATTGTCAATATTACGAATATGTATATCATATACAAGGTCTAACCATCTTGTTTTTGCGCTACACCATAATAGTGCTAAATTCCATGTCGGTATTAACCGATCTTTTATCATTCCTTTATATCCTTTCATAATAAAAGTTTTAGAAGAGAAGAGGAGATTCGAACTCCTACAACTCCTAATTAGTACTTCTCTAACATCCTATTCTTCCAACTGACTCAAGGAATTGTCAGGACTCATACTTACGCTACGTGAGTATAGTCAACAATGTTATTGTTCTGATTTATCGAATTCTGAAATCTCGTATTTACTTCCTCTATCTGTCAAAACCAAACACGCCCTAATGAACAGTTTTACAACATGTTCAGGTTGTCCATCAATCGGGTGGTCACCAGAAAGTTGGCTGAAGACCGTGGACGTGGAGGGATTCGAACCCTCGTCCAAATAGATTAACTCATACTCAAACGATTTCATTTTGTACTATGATGAATTGATCAGACCCATCATAGTTGTGTACATGTTAAATACTACAATCGTACATCAATTGGAATCATAAGATCAGCTGCTCTTAATCTCTCCGTATGACGTACAATTATAGTATTATATTAGTACATAAATATCTTAGTTGCAATAATGTCATGGTTCCAAGACTCTTAGACGTTGCAAACGTTAACACTTTGACAGTACATTTGGATGCTTTTAGTTCAACCGAACCTACTCACATACGACTCGATGGTTCACAAATGTTAATTGTTGATCTAGTGACCATAGTTTATTCTCCCTGGTTGAGAGTTCTTTTCCCGCTGGCTCTAGGCTCTTTAAGCGTCAATGTCAATTCATCAATATTTCACCCATACTTTAACCGCATCGCGCCTTACAAAAGTCCAATGGGTATATAAAGTGACTGATTCGAGATTCTGCACTTTGGAAATAGTGGTTTACCAACGGCTACTGTAGATCTTGCGATCCCAAGCGTTCTCATAACACCAGTAGTCTGGGAAGCGTCCTTGCAATTCAGAAGTCTCCTCTTGAAATACCTTACGAGCTTTCTCACGCTCGTCATTTGCAGCTTTGATGATCTCCTCCTTCTTCTTCTCATATTCAGTTGGAGTGAGAGTGCCGGCAACAAACTTACCCTTGTCGTCCTTCTTGCCTACAAGTCCTTGTAGCAATTCTAACGTGTCGTCAGCAAGCTTCTTATCGATTTTTGCCAAGCGACGTTGGTTGCGCAAGCGGATCACAGTCTTCAAGTTGTTGTATTCAGCTTCCTTGATTGCATTCTTAGCAATACGAATCTGATTCTCCTCCTTGGACTTGGCTATCTCTTCGAGAGCCTTCTCGTTAACTGACTGAGAAATCAAATTTCCCTTCTTCAAGTTCTCGAATGATGTGTCAAGAGTTGTGTCCTGTGACTGTGCGTTGTTCTCCGGTGCTGTTGTTTTTTCGTTCTTTGCCATTTTGATAATGATTTAAATTGTTAATTAACTTCCTAACCTAGTTGTATGATCGGGTTAGTAACGATCGTCTTTTATGGGATTTGAGCAAACCCAACCTCCCAATATTTTTTGTGTTACAGGTCGATTTTCGCCAAACGATTGACAATATCGACCTTTTGGTATGCTCATTAGAGCTTTTCTTGCAGCAGTTGCTTCTGTCTCTAATGGATACCAACAAGAGGTGTATAAACGCTTCTTGTTTTCTTTTACTCTTTCGTATACGTCGATTCTGTACATTAGTAGTTTATATACTCTTCTTCGTCATCGTCGATGTCGTCGAAGATGTGTTGTTTACTCTGACGCTTATAAGGTTTAACCTTAGCGCGTCGTTCCATTCTCTCAAAAGGATCGTGATTTATACGATCATTCCTTGATTTCGCCATTTTCGTCAAATATTCTGTTACAGATTTCTCTAAGTGCTTTGTCTATTTCTTTCGTATAGGAGTATCTGTCACATACTCTTTCAGAGCGAGGTCCCCCAACTCTTAATACATTAAGAGCTTTTATGAGAGCTTTATCTCGTTCTGTAAGACCTAAGGTTCTCTTTCGGTCTAATATACGCATAAGTTTTGTAGACAAGTTTACTACAAATGCTGTTACTGTCGTATTAATACCAACATCGTTAGCTAATACTTTTATAGCATTATCGCACGTCTTGCACTTTTCTGTAGTGTCTTCTTTAGATACATAATAATTTTTGACAATTACTTTCGTAATATCGTCTGCACTTAGAGCGAAAATTGATATTTTTTCAATATCAGTTTCGCACCATGTAGAAATCTCTTTAGAAATTCTTTCGATAATGTTGTTGGGGACTTCGTTCCCATTAAACAACACAACCAATGCTCTATTCTCCATCTTGTACCCCCGTTGTATCTGGTTTGTATGTGTTAATATCGGTTTTTAGTTCACCGTTACTGTCTAGCAGATACTTGTATACAGAATCGTAATTCTCGTTATATTCTTTAGCAACTAGGTGTTTCGTAATAATACCGTATTTGCTATATACAACGTCCGTTATACGATTAAGTATATTTATCGGCACATGTTGGATTACAGAATCCGCTTTTGCCGACTGTTGCTCTGTCACAACAACAGCCATAAAAGACTCTTTGTTCTTAAATTCTTTCTGGTCGATTCTGTCCAAGCATGCTTGAACATACTCAACGTCTTCGGACGTAATAGATGTCGCTATTTCATCCGCATCCGGTTGTGGACCAGATTTGTGTTTACATGATGTGATTGTGAACACTGCTAGTGCTGTTATGAGCAACACTATTAAAATACTAAATTTTCTTTTCATTTTGATAATGATTTAAAATTTTAAAAATGTTAATTAACTCTATGTATAGCCATCAACTTTCGTTTTGGACTTTGGACCAACACGGAAAGAATACCGTGGTAGTTTTACTATACAACAGGGGTATAGTTTGATACTATACCCCTTTTGTTTTAAAGATATTGATACTCTGGAATGTCGCCGTCAAGAAGATAATGTGTGTTAATTCTTAGTTCCAACACCTTGAGATAATTTATCATGTAGCAGTATTGAACGAAAGCGAGTACTGTCTGATGTATACTTACCTTTTCCATTACTTTGTATAAACAATACGGCAATTCGTCTTCGCCCAGTTTCAGAAACACTTCAAGCTTTTTTATACGCGCTTTCAGTTCTATACGTTCTATCTTGAGTTTGTCAAGGACGGTTTCTGATGGTCTGTATGTTTCTTCAAACACACTCTTTGGAAACCAGGACTTATATCCGTCCTTGTACTTTACTAAGTAGCCATCTTCTTTAGCGGCTGCCGGTTTTAGTTCTCTACCAAGCACTTTCTGTGCTTCTGTCATAGTCATAGGCTCTGCCATAA
>OLGY01000067.1_pt1 | contig 97114 bp, 92 predicted proteins | sample 1605951 | NCBI WGS metagenome assembly OLGY01 (sample SAMN03283280) | human gut metagenome | biome: human-associated habitat; material: feces | host: Homo sapiens | place: Peru | collected 2012
CGGAAGTTGAGAATTGGAAGATAAGTTAATGTGTAGTTTTGAAGGTACAGAAGGATATATAAAGAAGAAAAAGAGAACAGATGATGTTCTCTTTTTTTGCTTACCAGGAAAATTTGTTGAAATTGTCCTGGTAAGTAAAAAACGCTCCGTGATGATCGTACTGAGGCGGAGCAGAAGATGTTGCTATATCAACCCGCCGCAGGCGGAGAATGTCGCAAACGACATTATTTATTCTTGTGTAGAAATATATTAAGATGAAAGATTATGATAAATATGATGTTATAGAGGATTATATATGCTATACTATAATATGTTGTTATAATTTAATGTATTTACAGGAGGAATTTATGTATAAAAACTATATTTTTGATTTATACGGAACACTAATTGACATCAATACCAATGAATGGAATGTTAATTTATGGAAGAAAATGCAGGAATTCTATGCATTTCATGGAGCAGTGTATAAAACAGCGGACTTGAAAAGAGAATATTTCAGAATATGTGAAGAAGAAGAAAAGAAAATGTCAGATAAATATGACTATCCGGAAATAAAGGTTGAGAATGTATTTATGAAATTATTTCAGAACAAGGGGATAGATATAGATATGAATACATGCATTGTGGCAGGACAATTTTTTAGAATTATATCTACTAAATATATAAGATTATATGATGGTGTAGTTGAAATGTTAGAGCTATTGAAGAAGAATAATAAGAAAATATATCTTTTATCAAATGCACAACAGATTATTTCAGAATATGAGATGAAATATTTAGATATCTATAAATATTTTGACGGAATAGTATTTTCGTCGGATGAGGAATGCAGAAAGCCATCAAAGACATTTTATAATATAGTATTGAACCGATATAATTTGAAAAAAGAAGAATCAGTAATGATAGGAAATGACTGGATATCAGATATTGAGGGGGCAAAGAAAGCAGGTCTTGATTCAGTATATTTACATACTAATATATCACCAAGGGAAACTATTATTGAAAATGTACAGGCAAAATATATTATAAAGGATGGAAATATAGAAAGTATAAGAAAAATTATCGCATAATACATAATAATTTTAGTGAATTTGAATAAAATTCACTTCTAATTTTATGCTTGTTATGTTATAATAACATTTAACCATTAAAATAAAAAGGAGGATACTATGAAAAAGAGATTAAAAGCGTTACTTATTGCATTAGTGCTTTTGGTAACATCAGTAATTTCAATTAATGGTGATTACATGGTTGCTAATGCAGCAAATGATGGAATAACAGTTAATTTCCATTTCACAGGGGCAAGTAGTTATGATGATTACAGATTGTGGTTGTGGACAATTGGCGATGGCTGGGAGGCTAAGATGACAGCCGGCACTAATGAAGCAACATATGCAATGCAGACCGAGACATCTACATTAAAGATTGGTTACGTTGTTAAGAAAGGTGATGGCTGGGAAGGCAAAGATTATAGTGAGGACAGATTTGTCGACCTTTCAAAATATGTTTCAGGTACAGTTGAAGTTTATATTACTTCAAAAGTAGGAGCTGTTACAATTGATGATTCAAAAGCTGTAAAAGGACTTAAGTTTACATCTGCTAAGACAGAAGATTTAGAGAATATCACATTTACATCAGCAGTTGATATAACAGATGTAGATGCACTTAATCTTAAAATCAAAAATACAACAGATGACACATATGAGACAATCAAGAGTGTTAAAGGTAAAGGAACATCATTTACAATCACAGTTGCTGAGAAGTTAGATATCTTAAAGAGCTACGAGATTGAATATCTTGATGGTATGGTATTTATGATAGCATTACCAGATGTATATTCAAATGGTGGATTTGAGGAAAAATATACTTATACTGGTAATGATTTAGGTGCTACATGGTCAGCTTCTAAAACAGATTTCAGAGTCTGGGCTCCATTAGCAACAGAAGTTTCTATTAACTTATATCAGTCAGGAACAGCAGGAACAAACGATAAGATTTCTACAACTCCTATGACAGCTGATGTAAATGGTACATGGGTTGCTTCTATTGATGGAGACCTAAATGGTGTATATTACACATATACAGCAAAAGTTAATGGAAAAGTAGTTGAAGATATCATTGATCCATATGCAAGAACTTCAGGTGTTAATGGTAACAGAGGTATGATTATCGACCTTGATTCTACAGATCCTGAAGGTTGGGCAAATGATAAGAGCCCTGCAACATCACCTAATTATGTTGATGATGTACTTTATGAATTACATATCAGAGATTTCTCTATTGATGCATCTTCTGGTATGAAGAACAAAGGTAAATACTTAGCATTTACAGAAAAAGGAACAGTTAACTCATACGGACAGTCAACAGGTGTTGATTACTTAAAAGACTTAGGTGTTACACATGTTCATTTATTACCAACATTTGACTATGCTTCAGTTGATGAAACAAAGTTAGATACACCACAGTATAACTGGGGATATGATCCACAGAACTTCAACATTCCAGAGGGTTCTTATTCAACAGATCCTTACAACGGAGCAGTCAGAGTAAATGAATTTAAACAGATGGTACAGTCATTACATAATGCAGGAATCAGCGTTGTAATGGACGTTGTATACGGACATGTTAACAGTGCATCAGATTTCAGTATTAGTAAACTTACACCAAATTATTATTCAAGACCAAATTCAAATGCTTCAGGCTGTGGTAATGATACAGCAACAGAGCGTGCTATGAATAGTAAATATATCGTTGATTCAGTAGTTTACTGGGCAACAGAATATCACATTGATGGTTTCAGAATTGACCAGGAAGGTTTATTTGATACAGATACAATTAATGCTATGACAGATGCACTTCATGCAATCAATCCTAATATCATTGTATATGGTGAAGGATGGAGTATGACATCAACAGTTACAACAAGGGATGTAAAACTAGCAAGCCAGACTGCCGCTGATATAACATTAGGTTCAGGATACTTCAGTGATGCTATACGTGATGCATTAAAAGGTTCAGTATTTGATACAACACCAGGTTATATAACAGGTGGTTTCACAAAATTAAGTACAGTATTATCTTCAATCATTGCTAATCCAGGTTGGCAGTGGAATCCAAATCAGGTAGTTAACTACAATTCTTGTCACGATAATTATACATTATTTGATAGAATTACAATTACTGATGGAAATACAGAGACAAGCTTTGCAGACAGAGTTAAACAGAACAACTTAGCAGCAGCAATCGTATTTTCTTCACAGGGTGTTCCTTTCATTCAGGCTGGTGAAGAAATCTTAAGAACTAAACCAAATGGTGATGGAACATATGAAGAGAACAGTTATTGCTCACCAGATGCAGTTAACTCTATTAAATGGGATACATTAAATGAAGCAGCATATGCAACAACACGTGATTATTATAAGGGACTTATAGCATTCAGAAAAGCACATGCAGGCTTAAGAATGACATCTGATACAGATATCGATAAAAACCTTACATTCTTACTTGAGGGTGAAAGAGATGATAGAGCAATAGCATACCAGATAGCAGGTGGAGCAAATGGTGAAGCTTCTGATGGTATTGTTGTAGCTTATAACCCAAGCAATGCACCTATAAGTGTAGATTTACCAGATGGTGAATGGGGCATTTATGTTCAGGGTGACAAAGCTGGTAATGAATTATTAGGAACAGCAACAGGTAGTGTATCAGTTGGAGCAGTATCTTGTACAATTCTTGTAAAAAATAATAAAGCAAATACAGGTTCAAATGGTAATACAGCTAAAGATGATAATGCAGCAATCGTTAAGACAGGTGATTCTTCAGCAAGAACAATAATGTTTATCGGTATTGGTGTAGTTGCATTAACAGTAGTAACAGTACTTGTTATAAAAAGAAAAAAAGAATTAAATTAGTTTCAAGGGTGTGTTATTTATTATGGAAAGAGTTAAAAAGATAATACTTATGGCTGTCACTTTTGTGGCAGTCGTAGGAATGACATTTATTAATAATAATGTTGCATATGCAGATAATGAAAAAACTATAACAATACATTATCATAGAGATGATGCAAATTATAGTGGATATGTTTTAGCTATCTGGGATGAATATAATCAGGGAACTGATTACGACTTTAAAGTAAGTGGTAATGAAGCAACAGTTAGTTACACATGTTCATCAAGTGAGGCAACAGTTGTTACATTTGTAGTTAAACCAAAAGATGGTTCAACAGCAGAATATGGTAAGAACAGAACTGTTGATATCAGTGAGGTTTCAGAAAATAATGTTGATGTATATATTAAATCCGGAGAAGAAAAGATTTCTACAAAAGGTTTTGATGAACTTGGTGGAATTGAAGTGACAACTCAGGAATCAACAAGTCAGGCTGCCCAGACAACAGAGGCAGCAACTCAGGAATCAACAACAGTTAATGAAGAAACAACTGCAGGCGAAGAAACAACAGTTGCTGCTGATACAGCAACTGCTAACAATGAAACACAGCCAGTAAATACTGCTACTGTTTCAAATGCTAAGAATAAAGATTATTCAGTAGGTACAGGAACAGTAATTATAGTTGACATTATTTCAATTATAGTTTTAGCAGGAGTTTCATATCTTGTATGTAATAAGAAATAGCAATAATTATTTTAAAAATTCAAATAATTATATATGAATAAAGGTTCTTTATGTTAATAGATTATGAAGAAATTATGTCTTATGTATCTATTATGTAAAGAGCCTTTTTTCTGTCTTGCACAAGAATTTTATCTATGTTATATTCTATATGTTTGTTGGAATATTAATCAATTAAACATATGATTAAAGTATTAGGATTAAATATATCTGATAAGATATATTTGAACAGATAACAGAATGTAGTATTCGTTTAGAAGTAGAATTTATAAGAAAGGAATTACATTTTTATATGTAATAAAGGGTAAATTTTGTGGACAATAGTAGAAGATATAATATGAAAATGGTTAATAAATATTCTACAAAGGAATTTGAAGAGAAATATACATATACAGGTGATGATTTAGGTGCAGGCTGGACAAAGGATAAAACAATTTTCAAGATATGGTCACCAGTAGCTGATAAAATGTTACTTAATCTTTATAGAACAGGTAATGCTACAGAAGATACATTAATTTCATCACAGGAAATGAAATTAGGAGATAAGGGTGTATGGACAGTCTGTGTAGATGAAGATATTAAAAATGTTTATTATACTTATACATCAGTAATAGATGGAGTAAGTAGTGAATTTTGTGATCCATATGCAAAGGCATGTGGAGTAAATGGTAAGAGAGCAATGGTAATTAATCTGGAAGAAACTGACCCTGATAATTGGGATGAAGACAGAAATCCAAATGAAAAATTGCCATTATGTGAGTCATTCATATATGAATTACATACCAGAGATTTTTCAGCAGATAAGTCGTCAGATATTAAGAATAGAGGGAAATTCTTAGGATTAGCTGAAACAGGAACAACTGTAGATGGCGAAGGAAAGATTAAATCAGGACTTGCTCATATTAAAGATTTGGGTATAACACATTTACATTTATTACCATTTTATGATTATGCAACAATAGATGAGTCTAAAGAATATGACAGTAAGGAATACAATTGGGGATATGATCCTTTGAATTATAATGTGCCTGAGGGATCGTATGCAACTAATCCATTTGATGGTAATGTAAGAATAATAGAACTAAAAGAGACAATTAAAGCATTACACGAAAACGGAATAAGTGTAATTATGGATGTTGTTTATAATCATACGTATAATGAAGATTTCTGTTTCAATAAAGCAGTACCGGGATATTTTTACAGAATGGATAAGAATGGTGTAATGTCTGATGGTTCTGCATGTGGTAATGATACTGCATCTGAGAGAAGTATGGTAAGCAAATATTTTGTGGATTCTGTATTATACTGGGCTAAAGAATATCACATTGATGGATTTAGATTTGACCTTGTAGGGCTTATTGATATTGATACAATTAATAAGATCAGAGAGGGACTTGATAAAATAAGACCTAATATTATGATGTATGGTGAGGGATGGACATTAAATACTAAATTAACAAAGAAAGACGTATTGCTAGCTACACAGAAAAATGTAGATAAGCTTAATAATTTTGCGATGTTTAGTGATAACATCAGGGATGCTATCAAGGGTAGCGTATTCGAAAAAGATGAAAAAGGTTTCATATCAGGTGATACACAAGGATATGACGAACTTAAGAAATCTATATTAGGCTTGCCAGACTGGAGCAGCACACCAAATGAAGTAGTAAATTATACCTCATGTCATGATAATTATACATTATTTGATAAGATACATTTATGTAATGAGGGAATATCATTTGAACAGGCTGTTAAACAGAACCTTCTTGCGATTTCAATTGTAATGCTATCACAGGGAATACCTCTAATGCATGCAGGTGAGGAAATGTTAAGAACCAAAGAAGATGAGAATGGTGAATATGTAAGTGATAGCGTAAGGTCATCTGATTATGTTAATTCAATTAAATGGGATAATCTTAAGAAGAAAGAATATTATGATGTGTATGAATATTATAAAGGTCTGATTGCATTTAGAAAGTCACATAAGGTTTTCATGATGTCAGATGCAAAGGAAATTAAAAAGAAAATTTCCTTTATTGATACTGATGATGAAAAAGTAATTGCATATAAATTGATAGAAGATGATAAAGAGATTTATGTAATCTTTAATGCCGATGATAAAGAAAGAGATGTTAGGATAGGTTCTGAAAATGATGTGTTTAAATGTTATATTAATGATAAAAAGGCAGGAAATTCAGAATTAGAAAGCTGTAATGGTGTGGTAGGTGTAAAGGGAACATCTTGTAAGGTTTTAATCTCTGTTCTTAACAACGGCAGTGGAATCCTTATATAAAGACTGCAATCGTAAACTAAATATAGTATTAATCTCTGTTTTTAACAACGGCAGTGGAATCCCTTATAATTAAATCAGCTCTTAAGATTGCTTTACTAATAGGAATATTATTAATCAGGCAGTCTAATAACATCATAGCACTTTTGCCTAAACTTAATCTGTCCTGACGAATAGAAGTAAGTTGTGGAGTTATACTCTGACATATTGGCAGATCATCAAAGCCAATAATGCTTATATCTTCAGGAACTTTAAGACCACGTTTCTGAACTTCTGATATTGCACCAGATGCAATTAAGTCGCTGGCACAGATAATAGCTGTTGCACCACGATCAATGAATTTAGGAACGTGATATTTAGCACAATCAGGAACGTAATATCCGGATTCTAATAAATGTGGATCAACATAAAGATTAAGTTCATTCATAATGGTAGAAAATGCCTGGGTCTGCTGGGAAGATACCATTGTATTTCTTGCACCATTAAGAAATGCAATCTTAGTATGTCCGAGTGAATGTAAATGATGAATTGCAAGTTTAAGCCCTTCATAGTGATCTGTTCCAACATAGCCTACTTTAGGATTGTTTAATATATAATTATCAAAAAGTACAGTTGGCATTCTTGTTTTACTTATTTGCATACTATAGTCATTATGAATAGAGAAACCAATCATAAATGCACCACTATAGCCATTAGTAATCATAAATTTATCATATTCATTTTTACTTTGTGCATTCAAATTAGAAGGAACTATATCAACTTTCCAATTACGAATTTCAGCGGATTGCTTAAAACCCTGAATTAAATCATATCCAAACTGCTCTCGGTTTTCATAATCCATATTCTCTATAAATACACAGACTTTCCTTTCGAATTGACCATTAAGTCCGGTAAAATGTTTACGTCTCTTAGGGGAATAGCCAAGTTCTATGGCAGCGGCTATGACTTTATCTCTTGTCTCGTCGCTTATATCAGTTGCATTATTAAGACCTTTAGAAACTGTACTTGAGGCAATGCCAAGATAATCAGAAATATCTTTAATTGTTACCATATAAGTCCTCCTGAATATATAATAAATATTATTAAGAATTTAAAATAGAAGCATTAATGTATATAATATAGCAAACTAGTATGAAAAATGCAATAAGAAATTTCGATAATTTTCGAAAAAATACGAAAAAATTACGAAAATAGTAAATAAAGGTAATATTTATAATTTATTACCTTGACTACATAGTTGGCAAATGATAAAATTAGACTGTATTTCGGAATAACAACAATGAGGTGAAAATATGGCTGAAATGATGAATGAAAAAAAAGACAGAGCATTGAAGCGTGGAGCAGGATTATTGCTTCCAATAAGTAGTCTACCATCTCCATATGGTATTGGTACACTTGGTAAAGAAGCTTACAAGTTCGTCGATTATTTAGTTGAAGCAGGTCAGAAATATTGGCAGGTGCTTCCAGTAGGACCTACAAGTTATGGAGATAGTCCATACCAGTCTTTTTCAGCTTTTGCTGGTAATCCATACTTTATTGATTTAGATTATCTTGTTGAAGAAGGATTAATAACAAAAGCACAGATTAAGAAGTTCCCTTGGGGAGATAATGCAGAGTATATTGATTATGCAACTGTATATGGCTCAAGATTCCAGATTTTAAGAATGGCATTTAATAATAGTACATATGCGGAGACACAGGAATATGCACAGTTTGAAAAAGATAATGAATATTGGTTAGATGACTATAGTTTATATATGGCTGTTAAGTTCAAGTTTGACAATCAGGAATGGTCAAAATGGGACTACGATATTAAAGCCAGACAGCCTGAAGCAATAGACAGATATAAAGAAGAGCTTAAAGATGATATTGCTTTCTGGAAATTCTGTCAGTTCAAGTTCTTTGAGCAGTGGAATAAATTACGTGTTTATGCAAATGAAAGCGGCATAGAGATAATAGGAGATATTCCTATTTACGTGGCTATGGACAGTGCTGATGTATGGGCTCATAAAGATTTATTCGAACTTGATGAAGATTTCGAACAGATTAATGTTGCAGGTGTTCCACCAGATGCATTTTCAGAGGATGGACAGTTATGGGGTAATCCATTATATAACTGGAACAGAATGGAAGAATGTGACTTTGAATGGTGGAAACAGAGAATGGCGAGCAATTCTAAAATATATGATTATATTAGAATTGACCATTTCATTGGTGTTGTAAATTATTACTCGATTGAAGCAGGCTGTTTAAATGCTAAAGAGGGTGTCTGGAGACAGGGACCTGGCAAGAAGCTTACAGATGCTATAGACAGTGCAATCGGAGATGCTAAGATAATTGCTGAAGATTTAGGAATAGTAAGCCCGGCAGTAAGAGAATTATTAGCTGAGACAGGCTATCCTGGAATGAACATCATTGAGTTTGCATTTGATGGAGGCCCTACTAACTCACATTTACCACATAATTATAAACCTAATTCATTAGTATATGGTGGTACACATGATAATGAAACAGTAGTAGGATATTTTTCAAGCAGAAGTGCGGCAGATCTTAAATATGCATACAAGTATCTTGGAGTTACCAAGAAATCAGAGATTCCTGCAGCGGTATTAAGAGCGGCATATGCAAGTGTTGCAGCAATAGCAATATTTCAGGTCCAGGATATATTAGAACTCGGAAATGAGGCAAGAATGAATACACCATCTACAGTTGGAGATAACTGGAAATGGAGAATGTTAAAAGGAAGCCTTACGAAGAAGAAAGCGAAAGAACTTAAAGAATTAGCAGAATTTTATGCTAGACTTTAGTAAATATAAAAACAAAAATAATATAATTGAGCAGATAGGAGAAAAAGAAGGAATGAGTACATTTAAGGAGAACATTGTAACTATTTTAGACCTTGATTACAACAAGACAATTAAGGAAGCATCTACAGTAGAACTTTACAATGCAGTATCAAAAGCAGCTATGAAGAGTTTAGCTAATCAGTGGTCATGGGAAACAGATAGCAAAAAAGTATGTTACTTTTCAGCAGAGTTTCTTATTGGTAGATTAGTATACAACAACCTTATGAACCTTGGACTAATGAATCAGTTAGCTGATTTATTCGCTGAGAATGGAATCGATATCAGAGTATTTGAAGAAATCGAAGATAATGCACAGGGTAATGGTGGTTTAGGACGTCTTGCAGCTTGTTTCTTAGATTCAGCAGCTACACAGAACGTTACATTAAACGGTTATGGTATCAGATATCGTTACGGTATCTACAAACAGTACTTTGAAAATGGATTCCAGAAAGAAACAGCTGATAATTGGACAAAATTCGGTGATCCATGGTCAATCAGAAGAGAAGAAGATAAAGTAAGAATCGACTTCAAGGGACAGTCAGTTTGGGCAGTACCATATGATACTCCAGTAATTGGTTATGGCGCAGCTAAGATTAATACATTAAGATTATGGCAGGCAGAACCAATTGAAGAATTTAACTTTGCTTTATTTAATGACCAGAAATATGATAAAGCATTCAAAGAAAAGAATGATGCAGAGGCTATTACAGCTGTATTATATCCAAATGATTCAACAGATGCTGGTAAGAAATTAAGATTAAAACAGCAGTACTTCTTCTCAAGTGCATCTCTTCAGGATATTCTTAAGAAATACAAAGCTAAATATGGTAATGATTTCTCTAAATTATCTAAAGAATATGCTATCCAGCTTAATGATACACATCCAGTTGTTTCAGTACCTGAATTATGTCGTATCCTTGTTGAAAATGAAGGACTTTCATTTAACAAAGCATTAAAGATTTGTAAAGAAGTATTTGCTTATACAAACCATACAGTTATGGCAGAAGCTCTTGAAAAATGGAGTATCAAATTATTTAAGTCTGTACTTCCAAATGTATACAAATATGTTGTTAAGATTAACAATGCATTAATCAAAGACTTAGAGAAAATGGGAATCACAGGAACAGATGTTGAAAAATATCAGATTATTGATAACCCATATGATGATAACAAAGCTTGGTACATCATCCATATGGCAAGACTTGCAATCTATGCGAGTCATTCAACAAATGGTGTTGCTGCAATCCACACAGAGATTCTTAAGAATGATGCATTAAAAGAATGGTATGAAATCTATCCAGAACGTTTCAACAACAAGACAAATGGTATTACCCAGAGAAGATGGCTTGCACTTGCTAATGAAGAACTTGCTGGCTTCATAAATGATAAGATTGGCAATGGCTGGATTACAAACCTTGACGAATTAAAGAAACTTGAAAAATTCAAATCTGATAAGAATGTTATCAAAGAATTTGATGCAATCAAGAAGATTAAGAAACAGCAGCTCGCTGAATATATTAAAGAAAAAGAAGGAATTGATGTAAATCCTAACTTCATTTTTGATATTCAGGTTAAGAGATTACATGAGTACAAACGTCAGTTATTAAATGCATTCTCAATCCTTGATATATATTACGGATTAAAAGATGGTAGAATTAAGGACTTTACACCAACAGTATTTATCTTTGGTGCAAAAGCAGCTCCAGGATATGCAAGAGCTAAAGGTATCATCAAATTCATAAATGAAATCGCTAAAATGATAGCAAATGATCCAGAAGTAAATGATAAATTACAGGTTGTATTTATCTCTAACTACTGTGTATCATATGCAGAGAAGATTACTCCAGCAGCAGATGTTTCAGAGCAGATTTCTACAGCAGGTACAGAAGCTTCAGGTACAGGTAATATGAAGTTTATGTTAAATGGTGCTGTTACATTAGGAACATATGATGGAGCAAATGTTGAAATCGTTGCAGAAGCAGGCGAAGAAAACAACTACATCTTTGGTGCAAGAGTAGAAGATCTTGAGAAGATTAAAGATTCATATGATCCTAAGAAGATTTACAATAATAACCCAAGAATTAAGAAAGTTGTAGATACATTAATCGATGGAACATTAAGTGATGATGGAACAGGATTATTCCAGAACTTATACAATTCATTATTTGAGACACTTCCATGGGAAAAAGCTGATAAGTACTACTTATTAGAAGACTTAATGTCATACTGTGATGCTAAATTACAGGTTAACAAAGATTATGCTGATACATTAAAATTCAGAGAAAAATGCTTCATGAATACAGCAAATGCAGGTAAGTTCTCATCAGATAGAACAATTCTTCAGTATGCTAAAGAAATCTGGGAAGCATAATAGACATTAAGAAATTAGATTAATAGATCAGAGCAATAATCAAATAAAAGCGGTGTATGTAGAAATACATACATCGCTTTTTTACTTTTACAAGTATTTAGATGGTGCAGGATATGATATGGCTAGAGGCATTTAAAATTATAGAATTTACATTATTAAAGTAAATTTAGACTGAATAGGATATAGCTAGAGGACCATCGAAATTATAAGAATTTTGGCTTTCAGATGATAATTTAATATTTTTAACAATATCATTAATATTAGCACTTATAGAACCATTGGTAACTGGAATTTCCTTAGTGCCATCACAGTAATAAGCGAGACGATATTCACCACCGATTTGTCCGCTAAGTGAGTCCATCTGAAAATCAGAGAAATTCACCACTCTAAGATATCGACCGGATTTTAACTGTTCTATAGATGTGTTACCACATTCAAGTTTGTAACAGTCGCACTCTCCTGTTGGATTAATTCCCAGATAAAAGGCAAATCTTGCATTACCTGTAATATATTGTGCAATGTTATTCTTAATTAATTCAAGTCTCTTAAGCGCTATACCCTCACAGGAATAAGGGAGCTTTGGAGTGAGAGTGATATTGAGTTTATCAGGTAAAGTCCTGCACGAATCAGAGTCAATGCATCTGGTCTTGTCTGAATTAATAGATTTATCAGAGTCAGGGGTGTTAGATAATTCACATTCAGTAATAACACTTTTACCAATATCAAATGAAGAATATTTAGGATAAATCATAGATGCATCAAGACGTTTTAGGTAGTAGTTGAACAATTCGCCTACACATTGTCCTTCTAAAATCACTGTATCATATTTCATATCATTTGAAAATGCCTTTGCAATTGAACGGTCTTTAACCATAATGAGGGCATTGGCAACTTTGGTACTGAGAGAATTAAGTATATTATCGTCTTTAGAACTGTATTTAAAATCATTGTATAATTCAACATCGGCAGGAGAAGTGCATTGCACTACAAATTCACCCGAATAGGTTGTTAATGAATATGATGCATTTACACCGTTAGAGTTGATTATACGATAAGTAGAAGTTGTTATAAATATTTCTGTAGAATTTATAAACGCATTGGTTGTCTCACTAATAGTATCGTTTACAAATAATGCATTTACAATATCTGTTGCAGATAAGTTATCAGTTTCATTTACAGATTTATTTGCAGATAAGTCTAAGCTGCCGGCTGTATCTGCACTGCTATCAGTGAAGTGATTTTTTGTTGAGAAAATATTATCTGATTCAACAAACGTTGCGTCTCCATGGGGTAGTTTATAATATGGGTTTCTAACAGAAAGTGCTGCTTCATAGGCAGAAAGGATATTTTCATTAAGTTCCATATCTGACATAGAAGTATTAAGGAGGCAGCTTGCACTGCCACGCATATTAGTATCATTATAAATGAAATCTCTATAAAGGGTTATTTCGTATTTGCTGACATTCTTGTTACGTGTTAAGTTAAGTGAATGTTTAATATAAAATAATTCCTGAGTTTCAATTATATTTTCATTAATTAGGAAGTTCTGGATATCATTCTGACTTAGAACTTCTATAATTCTATCAATCATGTTATTCATTGTAATCTCCATTTATATTTATATTATAGTTTAACTGATTTTGACACGAGCTTTAATTGCACTGCCACCATCAGAGACTTTTACCCATTCTTTGTAACCCTTACCACAATAACCACAACCACTAAGTTCTAATTTATCAGAAATCATTGTAATCGATTTAAGCAAATCAGGAACATATCCGGATAGACAGATAGGAGAGAATATTTTACCTGTTAATTTACCGTCCTTAATCTCTCTGCCTATATTAACCATACATTGTATGCCCCAGTTCTTAGGATCTTCCATACCGCTGGCTGCATTTTCGAGGAGAAAACCATACTTTATGCTTTTAATCATTTCTTCAAGAGTATCTGTTCCAGGTTCAAAATAGGTATTAGTCATTCGGGTGTATGCTTTTCGTTCATAAGATTCTCGTCTTCCGTTGCCGGTAGATGATACATTTAAAATGTAAGCACTTTGTAAATCATTGATTCCGGATTTCAAGATACCTTTTTCGATAATAACAGTGTCATTAGAAATCATACCTTCATCATCAAAAAAATAAGAGCCACATTCATTGCAAGTAGCAGCGTTATCATGCATAGTTACAAGGGAAGAGGCTACCTGTTTGTTCATATAAGATTTAGCTAAGGCTCTGTCTTTGACGAACATATCCATTTCCACACCATGTCCGAATGCTTCATGGGCAATTAATCCTGTTACGTCAGGCAGACATATTACGTCATATTCACCGGGAACAGGAGGAGTGCTGTCTAGAAGCTCTGTTACACATTTGCAGGCATATGAAACATCACAGTTCATTTCATCTAATAATTCTGCACCACCAAGTGTTGAAAATGTCTGTAGAAAATAGTGTGTTTTATCATCTTTAGTAGCTAGTGGCTGTAAAACACCATTTGACCACATAAGATGCTGCTCTAAATCTTTATTGGATGATAAGAACATTTTATGGATATTTAAGTATTGGTAAATGCATACACAATCAATTATTGAATCACTATATTGAATAGCTTTTGAATAAATATCTGATAATTTGGAAGTTATGTCAGAATCGTTCATATCAGCAGGATTAATTTCATATGTCGTAGATTTATTAAAGGAAATAAATTCATCAGAAGAATCTGGAATTTTAAAATCACTAATTAAAGACTGACTATTATATTTAGTAATGTTTTCTGAAATAATTGATGGAATTGTATTCATAAAATCAGATGAAAAATCATTAAAAGAATATTCATATAGTCCAATTGAGGAATTAAGGCGTATAACGGCACCAGTATTAGAAAATGTGTTATCTTTTATAGTTGTACCGCTTTTGGAAAAACGATAATTTCTTCCGGAAGTCTTTTCTACCAGAATAGAAACATTGTCATATTGCTTGGAAAGCACCTTTTGCAAGTGCGCAAAAGATGCTTTATTTTCTGAAAATATTGTATTATCTACGTTCATTATCTTGTCTCTCCCATAAAGAATAATGCTAATGTTCCGGGACCTGAATGTGCGCCTACTGTAGGGCATACATAGTTAATCATGAAATTCTGGATACCAAGACGGGTCTTAATCTGTTCTGCTACATACTGGGCATCTTCAAGGCAATCTCCATGTGAGATAAATACGATGTCATTATTATAACCTTTACAGGTTTTCTCCATATTGTCAACAAGGGCATTGAGGGCTTTCTTTCTTCCGCGGACATTATTAAGAGGAATTAAACGTCCCTCGTTATCTACGTGAAGTACAGGTTTTACATTAATCATTGTTCCGATTATAGCTGCGGCTTTTGAAACTCTGCCTCCTCTGTGTAAATGATGTAAATCATCTACAGTAAACTGATGACAAAAGTGTAATTTGTTATCTTCTAACCATTTGACATTATCTTCGATTGACATACCATTGTCACGATTCTGAACTGCTTTATATACGAATAATCCTTCGCCCATAGAGGCACATTTAGAGTCAATTACAATTACTTTATTATTCGTATATTCCTCTGAGAGTTCTCTTGCTATTATAGCAGTTGTATTATAGCTGCTACTAAGAGCAGAAGAAAATGAAATGTGTAAAACATCTAGTCCCTGGTCTAAATATTTTCTGAAGCATTTTTCAACTACTTCGGGATTACATGCCATAGTTGTTGGCATTTTGCCATTACGCATTTTGTTATAAAATTCAGATGGGTCCATATTGACTTCATCGCCATAGACAACATCATCCATATTATAGTATAAAGGTATAATTTCAATACTATGTTCAGTTGTATAGGAAAGTGGTAAATCACATGTTGTATCACTTGTAATAATATAGTTTTGCATATATTCAGATTCCTTTCATATTCAGATTAATATAGGTAATAAAGATAAATGTGTTTATGAATTTGAAATACCTATATTATAAGATTTCAAAAATATATTTAATATACATTAACATACATTTCTGACATAAATTATTATGCCAATTTTTTGGTGTAGTGTCAATAAATTTATAAGTATCTTGCAGTAGTATAAGATTAATTTTCAATAATTAAATCAACACGTTTTGCAAGCTTTTGTAAATTATGAAAATCATTATTTGTTTTGAGACGATATTCTGATTTATCATCAAATATAATGGAAACTTTTTTTGTAAATGTTATGACATTCGAAGATGATTTTTCGGATATTAAATTTTTAGAATTGGTATCCTTGAAAGTAGTATTTTCGGAATTAATATCTTCAGTAATCACAAAACTGGCATTATATTTCTTACAAAGACCATAAGTAGATGAAAGTCCGATGCCTGTTCCACCATTATCTTTATGAGTTGTTATGCGTTTCATTCCAAGATTCATAAGTACATTATCATCAAATGCGTTACCACTATCATAAATGTCTAATGCTGGAAATTTGCTTTCAGTATTAATATTTACATGAATATTTTTGCCATTATTATATTTAGTTGCAATAAATGCATTTTCAATTAGGTCAGCAAGTATAGTGTTAAAGTCGCTTTCGTCTATTATCTTACCAATAAATGTATCTAAATTTCCAATAATGTTTACGTTCATAGTTATATCAGAAGCAGAACATTTCTGCATCATATAGTTAAGAAGTGCATCAATAACCATATATCCGGTTGAGGGAAGAGTAGAATTAAAAGTCGAGCAATTGTTAATAATGCCTTTTCGCTCCATAGATAACTTATCAAGTTGTGCAAGTATTTTATCTTTATCCTGTGCAGATGGATTATCTGAGCAGATAAAGTTTCTGACAGTAAGTTCGAGAGCGGGAATAAGCTTATTATCTTTATGTAGGAGAGAAGATAGAACTTCATTGTCACTCTTAAGTGTTGCCAGTTCGTTTTTTAGAATCTCAAGTTCACGATTATAAACAGCTTTAATATAAGTTGCTTTGAGCCGGCTACGCCACCAGATGAATAAAAAAATGGAACTTATTAATATGAAAATAACTGGAATCAAATATAACTTATAATTCTCTATTTTAGCAGGTTTTATAATAAGAAAACATAATAGAATAGTAGAGGCTAGATAGATACCGATATAATTGAATTTATCATTTTTCAAAAATGGCATACCATTTTTGAAACGACGTATTTTGAAAAATATCAGGGTTATAAATATTTGAAAAATAGACATAAAGTAGTACATTGATATAGAAATGTACAGGTTAAAGTGATATGTGAATAATGTATAGACAAAAGTTACTATTGATGATGAAAATATAAAAAAAGCAAAGCTTAATGCATATGAATATAGCATACAGCTTAGAGATGTTAATATGTTATTGCAATAAAATAATCTAATATATATGTAAAGTGTTATCCCTACAATAGGAATATATATTACTGAATACTTATGTGAAAATAAAAGGTACACAAAAGAAAGTAAGCAAGAAAAAATCAGGGAATATATTATGTTTTTTGTACGTTTGATTTTCTTGAGATTAAGTAATTTAGGTGCAATATATAATGAGCAGATAATAAGTGTGAAATATTTAATAAAAGCATCAAGCATATAAAAACTCCATTCTAAATAAATTAATTTTCAATAATTAAATCAACACGTTTTGCTAGTCTTTGTAAATTATGAGAAGAGCCGACTGGTAGGAGGCGATACTCTGATTTTCCATCAAACACAACAGATACTTTCTTGGTAAATGTTATATCTTTCAAGGATACTTTTTCTGATATTGAATCATTGTAATTTGTATCAAAAAAAGTAGTATTTTCAGAATCAATATCTTCAGTAATCACAAAGCAGGCACTATATTTCTTACATAAACCATAAGTAGATGAAAGACCGATGCCTGTTCCAACATTATCTTTATGAGTTGTTATGCGTTTCATTCCGAGATTCATAAGTACATTATCATCAAATGCGTTACCACTATCATAAATGTCTAATGCTGGAAATTTGTTTTTAGTATTAATATTTACGTAAATACTTTTACCATTATTATATTTTGTTGCAATAAAGGCATTTTCAATCTAGTCAGCAAGTATAATGTTAAAGTCACTTTCTTCAATTATCTTACCAATAAATAGATCAAAATTTCCAATAATGTTTATATTCACAATTATATCAGAAACAGAACATTTCTGCATCATATAGTTAAGAAGTGCATCGATAACTATATATCCGGTTGTAGGAAGATTAGTATTATAGGTAAACTCCATTCTAAAGAGTGACAGAAAGTAATGTTTTTATACTGAAATATACGTCGTAAATGAATTCATATCAGATATAAAAAAATACTATCCTTTGAGCATAAAGTTCAAAGGAGGTCGCATATGTTTTCAGAGTGGTTAAAACGTTTAATAGGTACGATTATTAAATAATATAATAATTGAAAGAAATAAGTATATCAGATTTTGCATCTGATATACTTATTATTGGTTAAGCATAAAAAAACAAAAATCTACAACAAATCCAATTTACGGGCATAATAAGAAATGAATTCCAAATTTGAAGGAATACCGGAATCATGACTGATTCTTCCTTTATAATGTTCAAATAATTCATCTATGGAAGATCGACTCCAGGTTGTTTCTATTGCACGTTGCATTGCACGCTCTATGCTAGAAGCCGTCTTTTTATATTTGTCTGATAATTCTTTAGAGATGCTATTCTTTGTGACAGACATTTTATAAATAATCACAGCATCAGCCAGATATTTGTATCCGTTTAGTTTAGGACTTAATCCTATCTTGTTAAATTCATCAAATAATAAGTGTTTATATCTTTCGATATCCTGTTCCTTAGACATAGCAACATTAAGGCTTCGTTCAGAAGATTTCTTTATTGTCAGATTATCTGCAATAATTTTTAATTGTTCAATAACAAATGTTTCGCTGTAATTATCTGCAAATTTAGTAAATATAAAATCAGCACCCATATTTCGAACTGCTTTATGAATATGTTCACTTGGATTATGAGTTGTTATTACGACAATAGGCTTATTCTCTATATAGCAGTCACGATACCATGCCATATAAGATAACCCGCTTCCACTGCCTCTTTGTAGTTCTAAGTCTAATATTACTATATCAGGCTTTCTTGATGTGGTTAATTCTATACCTTTAGCAGAATCATTAGTAATGGATACAATATTAAAATATTCTAATGGTTTAATGCAATCGACATATCTGTCACATACTTCTTCATCATCTTCAATAATTAAAATTGATAAAATTTTATTCATATTATTTCGCCCTCTCTTGATGAAACAATTTTATATTAATTATAACATATTTGTAGCAGATTCACATCACGAATTGACATATTTTAACAAATATTTTGTTAAAAATCTAACGAATTCTAACGAAAACCAACGAAAACTAACAAAAAGTCTGGAATAAATTTAAAAAACCAACGAAAACCAATTGTTATTATATTTAATAAAATAGTAAAATATATTTTGTTTAGGTTGAAACGGAGGATATATATGAAAAAGATATCGGTATATGATATGCCAAAGAATTACTACATTGATGAGGTAACCTGTTTTGAACATCCTATTGCTGTTGCAATGAATTATTATAGTAGCAAATGCAGTAGCCTGTATCTTACTTTAGCTAAAATGTATGGGATATATTTTGGCGATGGCAGGGAAAATATAAGAGAAACAATATTTAAGAGTATCAGGGAGATAATTGGAATAAATAGGGTTGAATATGGGAAAGCAACAGCAGATATAATAAGAAAAAATATCGATAAAGGAATTCCGGTAATAGTGGGCGTGAATTTAAAAAATATATTTTATAGCGAGTATTATATGAAAAGGGATTGGGGACATTGGATTCTTGTAAATGGATATGATGAACAGAATAAAACATTTAATATAGTGGATAATACACAGTTTGGCAAACTTGGTGAAAGGTATGATGAATTTGTTATTACATATGATATTCTGTTACAGGCATCTAAGGAATATAGAAAAAGATTTGGAAATGAATATGTATGTTTAGCACTTGAACAAGAGAAAGAATTTGATTATAAAAGAGCATTGATTCACATATTAGAGAAATATGACGCAATAGAGATTGATAATATTAGTGAATACAGACAGATACAACTTTTAGAAATGTTAAATGAAGTATCAGCAGATAATAGTGAACATGGTAAATATTATCGGGAGGAATTTAAAAAGAAGTTAATAAACATTAATAAATACAGAGAGGTTCTCTTTGAAGAAATTGCGAGTATAATGGCTGATTTTAATTATGATATTGAAAAGAGGTATATATATCAGGGCAGGATAAAAAACTTATATGAATTATGGGACAATTATATTATGGTGAATCTTGTAAAGGCTTCAAGGGGGAGATTTATTGCTTGTAATTCTAATGAGATAAGTGCTGCGGAAAATGATATACAAAATGAAATAAAAGCATTTATTGAATATTTATATAAGAATGAAAATACATCTGATAATGAGAATAAAAATAAAATAAAAGATGAAATCACATATGAGAAAATAAATAATGGTGATGGAATAATATATGGAAATGATGAGAAAATAATATTCAATTTCGATGGTAAGCGGACATATAACTGGTGGATTGAAGATGAAGCACCGAAAGTTAAAATCTATTCAGGACACATAGAAAATAATAGTAATATAAAAATTAATACATGCATAGAGATAGTGAGAGATACTGTTTCGCAATATGATGGAATGCTTCAGACCGGAATATATATACATACATACGCAGATAATAGAAACTATATATGTGGTTTTGAAGGAAATGAAAAGTGGATTTTAGACAGAGTCGGTTATGACGGACTATATCTGGACATTAATAACAAATACGAGATATCAGTAGAAATTACCCAAACTGAAGTTATATTCAGAAAAGTAGTGAAACAAGACGAATATCAAATATTTAGCCAGAAAGTTAATAACGATGATGGACTGGAGGTTGGCTTGATGTGTAAAACATGGAATAAACCTTCAAAAGTTAAAGTACTTTTCAAAAATACAGAAATAAGAAAATAAAAACTAATAAAAATCGACATAAATAGACATCAAAAACGCTGGATTTTATAAAAAAAAACAGAAACTTTTCGAAAAAAATGTCGTTCGTTACGTGAAACGTGTCGTTCGTTACAAGTTGTCTATTTTGACTTGATTTTAAATACAAAATTTGATTATATGGTAGTAGCAGATGAATAATATTGCAATTATAACTGATAAAGATGAAAAAATAACATATGATGATTTAAAAATGTATATTGAAACATTCAGCTCAAAAATGATATTTAAAAGTACCATTCTTATAATAGCATCTAATACAATTGGTTGTATGGTGGGATATGTATCATGTTTGAAATCAGGCAATGTACCACTTATGATTTCAAGAGATATGAATTATGAAAGCATACAAGTGTATATTGAGAAATATAAATTTAATTTCTTATGGGTACCTGATATGTGGATTAAAGAGAATGTAGCAGAATATAAGATTATATATAGAGAATTCGGATATTGTCTTATAGAGAATAACATAGAACAACTGCAATTACATAAAGATTTAGCATTATTACTTACAACATCAGGTACAACCGGAAGTAATAAACTGGTAAGGATAAGCAGAGACAATATAGAGGCTAATACCAATGATATTATAAATTATCTGAATATAGATGATACAGACAGAGCAATTACTCTATTACCGATGAACTATACATATGGATTATCTGTTATTAATACTCATTTGAAAAGCAGAGGGACAATATTGCTTACTGAATTGAGACCATTCCAGAGTCAGTTTTGGGATTTCTTTAATAAATACGGTGGAACTTCAATTGCAGCAGTTCCGTATACATATGAAATGCTTTTGAAACTGGGATTTAAAGAATGGAAATTAGACCCATTAAGAACAATGACTGTGGCAGGAGGAAAGATTGGAATTACAGAAGAACAATATTTTATTGAATATGCAAAAACTAATAGAAAGAAATTCATTATTATGTATGGTCAGACTGAAGCGACTGCGAGGATAAGTTACAGACCCTGGAATATGGCTGAAGAAAAATCAGGAAGCATAGGTATTCCGATTCCGAATGGAAGAATGTGGTTAGAAGATACTAATGGCAATGTAGTTTCTAAACCCTATACACAAGGTGAAATTATATATCAGGGCAAAAATGTAACTATGGGATACGCATATGAATTATCTGATTTGTCTAAAGGTGATGAAAGAAAAGGAATACTTAATACCGGAGATTTGGGATATATAGATGAAGATAATTATTTCTATATAATTGGCAGAGGTGACAGAACTGTTAAGATAAATGGACATAGAATAGATTTAAAAGATATGGAGAAAAAAATTGAAGCAGATTATCCGGAATATAAGGTAGTATGTGAAATAGAAAAATGCCTTGATACAGGTTTACATAAAAGAATTAAAATTATATTAGAAAACAGAGATAAAAGTATTCATTGTGTACAAACATCAGAGAATACTAAAAAGATAATTGACATGATAAGTTGGAAGATGAATATAAGTTCTCAAATGATATATATAGAAATTCAACAGTAAAAACATATAAAACACAAAAGGAGAAGGTGAAGTAATGAACAATGAAATGTATGAATGTGATAAGAAGTTAAGAGATATTTTAGAGAAAATGGTTGAAGATGAAGCGTTGAAGAAAGCAATAAGAGAAAAGGAAGAAATAGATTTATTCAAAGATTTGGAGTTTGATTCTTTGCATATAATGATATTTCTGACGAATGTAGAAGAAAAATTCAACATAGATTTAATTGGAGAAGATAATGTAATGGAAATAATTAATAGTTATTGTGGATTATTAAACTGGTTGAGTGAAAAGCAAAAAATAAAAAACATATAAATTATAGTGCAAATTAAAAAATGGGAATATATGTGGAAAACTATAAAGTGTAATGGAGAAAGAAAGTGAATAAAGAAAAACTATTAAATATGATAAAGTATTCATATGAAAGAGTACCATTCTATATGAAAAAGCAGATGTCAGATATTGTTGAAGAGATGACAGAAGAAAATGTAACAGAGAAAATGAAAAATCTGCCTATTATATGTAAAGATGAAATAGTTAGAGATGGAGTTAACATTTCATTAGATTATGGTATGGAAAATGATGGTAGCATTATAATGCTACAGACTTCAGGATCGACAGGAAAGTGCCTGAATGTATATTGGGATAAGACAGATTTTAATAAATCGCTTTTATCATTATGGATATACAGAAAGAAATATTATGGAATTAATCCTGGGGACAAGATGTGTTATTTCTATACTATTGGTAATACAGATAGATACAAGATCAATGGAAATATTAAGTATGAAGAAGACAAGCTTAGGATTGGTTTTAGTAAAGCTAATCTTAATGATGAAAATATGGACTGGATATGTATGAAGATAAAAGAATTCAATCCAAGATGGTTAAATCTGCAACCTAGTATTGCACTATTATTAGCAAAGGCAATGACTAGAAACAACATAGATAAAATACAGAATTTATCGTATATAGAATTAACAGGTGAAATGTTACTAGAAAGCACCAGACAGAAATTAAAAGAGGTATTTAAGTGTGAAATAGCTAATCAATATGGTTGCCATGAAGCTAATTCGATTGCGTTTGAATGTCCTCATAATAAGTTGCATTGTATGGAAGATAACATATATGTAGAGATTGTGGATAATGAAGGGAAGGAGGTACAAGATGGTAAAGATGGAAGTATTATTATAACCACATTAAATAATCATGCAATGCCTTTTATTCGATATAAAATCGGAGACAGAGGAGTAATAGACCACAATCACGATGTATGTAAATGTGGAAATAAAAGTCCTGTATTAAAATTGTCATCAGGAAGAGTTAATGACTATATTGTATTAAGTGATGGCAGCAGGATAAATGCATATGTATTTGTGAGAGCTATAGAAACAGTAAATATTAAGTTGGATAACATAATATTACAGTTCAGAGTAGTACAAAAGGAATATGCATACTTTATAGTTTATCTGGTGTTAGACGAGGATGTCATAGATGCAGGAATAGGTGAAAGAGATGTTGAAAACCTGTTTTTAAAATCAATCGATGAAGAGAGATTATATGATACAGAATTTGATTTTGAGTATTATGATGAGTTTCTACCGGATGAGGATAATGGCAAACTGAGATACTTTGTAAGAGAAGTATAGAATGAAAAAAGGAGAAAATTATGAAAATAAAGAAGATGTTTATGGTTATGTTGTCTGTAATGGTATGCGAGGTGAGTTTTATTAATTCACCAATTAGTGTTTTAGCAGACATAGTTAACCAGGAAAGACAAGATGAAGAATTTAAAGAAAATTCAACATTAGAATATTATTTGAATGAGGAAATCAAGAACAATACAGGAATATTAGGTGAAGAAGTTGAAAAAGAGTTAAATAGACTGGGAATTTTCGATTCAGAATTGGAACTTTTTTCAGACAAGGAAATTAACGAAATAGAACAAGCAGAAGATATTCAAGTAATAAGTGAATATCTTGAAGTAGTTGAGAATAATGATGAAACAGAAGAAAGAGAAATGAATAATGAAGAAATCGATGAATTAATAATGGATACTTTTTATTCAGAAGAAAAAAGTAGTGTAATAGAAGATATAGGAAAAAAAGTTGGTCTTATTCCGCAAGATGTTTATGGTGTTAGTATAGATGCAAATTCTACATCTTATGTTAAAAGAAGTTTTGTGATATTTCAGTATAAGGGTATTATATCTGTGACAGGAATAAATTATTGGTTAAAGATGCCGGAAAATAGATATACAGATATAGTTAAGTATAGTTGGAGTGGTGCACAACAATATATAAATAAAAGTTATAAGTGTGTTTCAAAAACACAATATACATTTGATGAACATTATGAATATGATGGAAATGTTACATTTGATGGTACAACGTATCATGAGGAAGACTTTTCAGATTTGATTAAACAAAATCTAAACTATGGTCCGGACTATATAGAGGCACCGTTTGATCTGCCTGATTATGATTATAATTATAGTTGTAGAGGAGCATATGGAGAAAGAATATTGGATTCATTTGTATATAAAATAACATTTTATTTAGAGGCGTTGCCTAATTCGAAAAAACTTTCATTGTTTTATGATTATCAACATCAAAAGAAAAAATTGAACAAGTGGAATGCATTTAAGTTTACAAATGAATTGGTAAATGCAGGTACATCGTTGTTTGCAGCAGCAAATGCAGTAAAAGCTTTTGCGAGTATCGCTAATATCGTTAGTGCAGGTGCAGGTGCTTCAGATTTGTTTACAACTTATTATAAGACGATTGGTACAGATGGTAGCTTTGAATATGTGTTTAAGTAGCATTATATAAAGAAAGGAAATTTATATTGTGAATACAAAAAAAACAAGTTGGATATTTATTAGTGTAATAGCAATTTTAAATATATTATTATTTTTAAGTGATGTAATTACAATTGTTGAATTTAATATAGCTACCTCATTAATTATTATAGTATCAAGTATAATATGTATTATTGAGTGCAAAGAAAGAAAAAAGATTAGATATTTGTTAAGCATAGTTGTTATAATATATATCATTTCAATTATTTGTACTTTTGCAAATGATAAAACTGACAAACAAATAGATAATGCTCAGATAGAACTTCAGAGAAATAATTTTATAAATAAATATTTCAAGGAAAACAAAAAGGTAAAAATTAAAGATTTGTTATCAGAAAAAAAGAATTTTATAGAATATAATGAATATACAATAGAATTATCGTACATTTACGAAAAAGAACTTAAAATAGCATATATCGAAATAACAATTACAAATCCGGAGTTTGGACAAGAATATATGGAAATTGGTGAAGAACTAAAATATACAGCATTTATAGATAAGCTAAAGATGATTGGAATAAATGAAGATAAGTTAGGTGTTACAGATGATAAAACTGACATAATACCTATGATACCGACGGATTATGTTATGAAGCAGAATACCGTAATATTATATTATGACGTACCACATTTTGGTGGAAATATATATTTGTATGATTTTAATAAGAATACCTGTATAGAAGAATTTGCTTTAGAAGATACAGTTAATGAAACTTATGAAATGGCAAATGGAATATATTTATCGCCATTAGGTATATTTATTACAGGTAATGATGAGAATAAGTATAATTGTGCTGCAGGCTTTGATATAGAACTTGAATATTCAGATGGTTCGAAAAAGAATATTAATGATATATATTCGGAGTCAGATTTTAGAAAAGATTATACAGAAATAACAGATACCAATTATGCATATTATTTATTTAAAGAAGTTCAAGATATTAAAAAGATTAGAAAAATATATATAAATGGAACTGCTTATGATATAGATACATAAAATATTGCAGGATTTATAAAAAAATAAAATGGATTTTGGATATGTTGTATACCAGCAATAGTTTGAATATAGAAAATTATAACAAAAGTTTAGAAAGGTACAATATATGAATGAAAAGACAAAAAAAATCTCATTAATAATTTTAAGCATTATGTTAATTAATATAATTTTAGATTTTACTAATATTGTAACAAATAATCAAGTGATTGTAATAACAGCAATATTAATGGTTATAGTTAATATAGTATGTTTAATCAAAAATAGAAATAATAAAAAGGCTATTTTACCATATATTGTGAGTTCGATTATATTTATTATTATTATAGTCATGCAATGTTTAAGGGCATACTTTAAATAAAATCTAAAGCCAAAAATTTAATTCAATTTATAAAAAATAGCAAAATATACATATGTTGTAAAGTAAAGGAGAGATTTTATGAGAAAGAGAATTTTATTTGTAGCATTAGTAGCAGTAGTATTAACTGCATGTGGAAGTTTGAAACAATCAACAGAAAGTAATAACAATGTGGATAATCAAACTATAGGTGAAGCTGCCAGCACAGAAGAGACAACTAAATTAGAACATCTTAATACTGAAGATAATCTGAAGGAAGATATAAAAGATATTACTAATTATGAGATTACAGAGATAAGAATAGATGATGATAGTGGAGTTTATTCTATTACTGATAAAGAAATTATTGATGAATTTAAAAGTAAGATGGCGCTAATTGAACCGGAATATAATGATGATTTAGGTCACCCTGAAGGTATAGTAGGTGGCTGGTCAAATATTTATTTTGTTAATGATACAAATGTTTTATATAAATTGTACGTATTACAATATGGAGATGGCGAATATGTGGAATTCAATGGTAAAGCATGCAATAACAAAGAGTTTATAAAAATGGCTGAAGAGATAGACAAAGTAAAAGGTGAGAAGAAGAAAGCAGGAGGAACAATAATTGGAGAAACAACTAAAAATTAAAAATAACATATATTAATTATTTGAAAAACATAATGGACATTAAAAATGTCGAGTCGGTTATAATTGATGGAAATGAATACAAAACTGTAACTGAATAAGATTTGTAAATCGTCATATATTAAGGAGAGAGGTCATAAAAAATAATATTAATTATTTGAAAGACCTCTTTCTAATCAATAATATTAAAAAATAAGATATATTATTGTTGTGATATATCAGTAAAAAGTAAAGTGGATTTTGGGTATGATGTATGATAGCAGTAGCTTAAATATAGAAAACAATAAATATAATAAAACAAAAGCAAACAGAAAAAGAAAAATGAATAACAGAATGGAGAATGCCAATGAAATTAAGAAAGGCTTTGATAGTTCAATTAGTATTAATATTATTAATTGGACTGACCGCTTGTGAAAATAGTGGCAGAAAATCGAAAGAAACAAAAGATGATCCACAATATGAAACTATCATTAATAAATTATTTAGTGATGAAAATAAAGAAACAAAAGACTATCTTAATTCGCTGGTAATTAAAAATGCAGGCGAAACAAGTACAGATGATTTAACGTTTTCAGTAGATGAACTTATATATGATACTGCGACCGGAATGGGTGCATATCAATTGACTATTAAGAGTAAAAACACTAATTTGTCGTCTATGCGAAGTAATTTACCTGACTTTTATGCATTTATATGTGAAGATTTTAAATTAGAACTTTGTGATGGAATGATACCATTAGGAGCTGTAATGGAAACCCAGGATTATAAAAAAGAATTGTTTAAAAATTATGAATATGAAGTAATAAATGACAACGAAATTTGTATATGGGGACCATATGCAGAAGGTAATACCTTTGATATAAATGTTGAAGATTCTCAAGAAAACACAAAATGTTTGCATCTTGAACTTCCACAGGAAGATAATCATATAGAAATAAAAGTTGATAATGAGAACATAGAAGGATTTTATATTTCGCCCATTGGTGTAAAGATAGATACAAAATGTGTTGATGGTCTTCGTTTAGGTAAAATGGAAAATGTTGAAGTGAATTATAAGGATGGAAATAGTGTGAATTTATATGACATAATTGAAGGAGCAGGTGGTGGTGGCAATGGAGAGGTCTACCATTCATTATATGCTGCATCAAAAAGATTTTTTGTTTTAGATGATATAAAAAGTGTAACTGTAGATGGTAAGGAATATTTTCCTGAATAACATATAGATGTTAGCATATATCATATAGAATACTATATAAAATCTTACAATATACATAGTAAGTATTTGTATACTGTAGGATTTATAAAAATGTGAAATGGATTTTGGATATGCTGTATAACAACAATAGTTTGAATATAGAGAATTATAACAAAAGCTTAGAAAGGTACAATATATGAATGAAAAGACAAAAAAAATCTCATTAATAATTTTAAGCATTATGTTAATTAATATAATTTTAGATTTTACTAATATTGTAACAAATAATCAAGTGATTGTAATAACAGCAATATTAATGGTTATAGTTAATATAGTATGTTTAATCAAAAATAGAAATAATAAAAAGGCTATTTTACCATATATTGTGAGTTCGATTATATTTATTATTATTATAGTCATGCAATGTTTAAGGGCATACTTTAAATAAAATCTAAAGCCAAAAATTTAATTCAATTTATAAAAAATAGCAAAATATACATATGTTGTAAAGTAAAGGAGAGATTTTATGAGAAAGAGAATTTTATTTGTAGCATTAGTAGCAGTAGTATTAACTGCATGTGGAAGTTTGAAACAATCAACAGAAAGTAATAACAATGTGGATAATCAAACTATAGGTGAAGCTGCCAGCACAGAAGAGACAACTAAATTAGAACATCTTAATACTGAAGATAATCTGAAGGAAGATATAAAAGATATTACTAATTATGAGATTACAGAGATAAGAATAGATGATGATAGTGGAGTTTATTCTATTACTGATAAAGAAATTATTGATGAATTTAAAAGTAAGATGGCGCTAATTGAACCGGAATATAATGATGATTTAGGTCACCCTGAAGGTATAGTAGGTGGCTGGTCAAATATTTATTTTGTTAATGATACAAATGTTTTATATAAATTGTACGTATTACAATATGGAGATGGCGAATATGTGGAATTCAATGGTAAAGCATGCAATAACAAAGAGTTTATAAAAATGGCTGAAGAGATAGACAAAGTAAAAGGTGAGAAGAAGAAAGCAGGAGGAACAATAATTGGAGAAACAACTAAAAATTAAAAATAACATATATTAATTATTTGAAAAACATAATGGACATTAAAAATGTCGAGTCGGTTATAATCGATGTAAATGAATGTAAATTTATGCAAGTGAAATGGAGGAAAAACAATGAGAAAAAGAATGTTAATGGTAGCAATGGTAACAACAATGGTGTGCTTAACAGCATGCTCAGGTAAGAAAGAATTAAGCAGTAAGAAAGACGTTAATGTAGTAGAAAGTGTAGACACAAATGAGGCTGATTCAGACAGTGATAATATAAAAATAGATAAGTCATTATCAGAGGGTAATGATACCTTGGTTAAAGATTATTATAATGAAGGTATAGATTATAAGAATAATGTAATTTTTAATCCGGATCAGAACAAATTTGTTAAGATGGAGAATAACACATATGTTGATTTAGAACAGAATTACAAAGAAGCACATATTACAGTAGATGATTTTGAAGATGATATAAAATGGTATTATTGCAAAGATGGTAACAGACTTCTTTATAAGCAGGATATTGCTCCAGAAGAGAATACTAGTGTTTATATTGTGACAGAAGCAACATCAGGTGATACATATTTATTATTATGTAAGAATAACACACATACAGGTTATTCCTGGCAGTATCCTGTAAAATTTAACGTTGAAACAGGTGAATATGAAGATGTATTTGCCAGTGCAACTATTAACAATAAGAGTGTAAAAGAATATGGATATCTTAAGAATTGGGAAATAACAGAAAGTAATGTGAAAGTTGATTGCAATGAAACATTCCTTGAACCTGAGTCACAGGTATGGAGAAGAGAAATTGTAACAGATAAATAAGATTTAAGACTAAGTAATATCAAATATTTTATATAGTGTTTAATATATTAAGCAAATGAAATGGAGAAATCACATTGAGAAAGAGAATTTTAATGGCAGCGATGCTGACAACAATGGTATGTCTAACAGCATGTTCAGATAAAAATGAATCAGATAAGAATGTTAAAAATTACAATACAAAGGAAAGTATCAAATTATCAGATGGTGTTACAGAAAGTATAGAAGTTAAAAATGCAGATGTAACAGATGAACTTAAGGTTGTAAATACAGAACTTGTATATGGTGATGATGAGATATTGGTATTTAAAGATTATTATGGCTTATTTGTATATTCTGTAAAAGAAAATAAGGTAGTTAATTCATTAGATGTAAAATATATTAATTGTGATATGAATCAGGGTGATAATGCCTGCAGTTTCAGAACATATAATAATGGTCAGATAATTGAATTATATACACCGGAAGAATCATACAGCTTTTATTGGAAAGAGAATAAATTATTGAAAGATTATAATACTTCTAGTGAAAAAGAAGATAGTAATGCTAATATTTCATATGCTGGATTAAAGCTTGATGATGGAACATACGATTGTGTGACTATTGGTGATAACAAGTTATGCGTGAAGAATATCGACAATCAGTATGCGGTGAAGAATTTATATTGCGTTACCGTTAATAAAGATGGCGAGATAGTTTCCCAAAATAAAATTTTTGATTCGTCAGAAATAATTAATGAATTAAGTAAGAGAGACTAATTATGAAGCAGGGAATAGAATGTCTTAATTCCTGTATATATAATTGGTTAATAAATGATAACATACACATAAATATGAGTGACATATATTTCCTTGGAAATGGTTTCAATATGCATTATACAGGAAATTATGGCGCTCATATGATATATACGGAACAATATGAAGCTAATAAGAGATTTGTAAGAAAATATGCACCTGACAGTGTATGGGATAATTATATTGAAGAGGACATTGATAGCATTGATAATAAGAAAGTATTTCTAATCAATATGTTAGAAAAATATCAAAGAATTATTATCAGATTATCAAGTTCATCATTGCCATATAATAAGAAATTCTCAAGAGATAAGGAAATATCACATTATATTACTGTAGTTGGTTATGAGAAAAATCATTTTATGATATATGATGCCTGTCCGCCTGTCACAGATAAAGATGTGTATAGTGGTGGAATAGATGATAAAGATTTATTAGATAACTGGAATACATATAACAATGAATATCTGATTCTTAGATATGAAAGAGATGTATTTAAAGCGGATAGAATTAGAGAAGAGGTTATTGCAGCCAGAAATAATCAGTTAAAAGATTATCTGAAAAATCCATTGTTACCAAATAGGAAAAGATACAGAGGCTATAGATGTTTTATTTCATTATTAGAGGATATGCAGAGTATATTTAGCAATAATATTGATACTAAAGGTGTTATGGCAGAATGTAACAGACAGCTTAGAATCGAGGGCTTTGAACAGTCTAAAAAGTTTATATTTGACAATATTTCTACTTCTGGTTCAGATTTTGAGAATCAGGATTATCAGAATCAGAAATACCAGGAGTATCAGGAAATAGTGAAACACTGGGATAAACTTATAATGAATATGTTCAAAGCAGGAATAAAAGGAAATGTCGATTTGTTTAATCAGGTAATTGAAGAAGCGAAGAGACTTATATTAGAAGAAAATAGAATACTTAAAAATATAATTAAAGAATAATATAAGTGATAAATTGCCAGAAATGAGGATAGTATGACGGAAGAAGAGATATTAAATATATGCAGAGATAATATAGATTCAGAAAAAGAGATTATATTAACACCAGACACAGAAGTTAGTGTGGAAAACGGTTTTGATTCATTGACAATTATGAACATTATAATTGATGTTGAAGATATATGTGATTTTGAATTAGATGAATATATTATAAGAATAAGTGAGGCTAAATACATAAAGGATATGTTAGAGATTATAAATGAAGCCATAAGCAGGAATAATAATGATAATACTGATATATTAGAGAGTATTAAGAATGATGAAAAGGAATATCTGTATATTAATAAAGTAAACTGCGAATTTCATTCATTAGATGAGATACTTAAGCAGGGAAATATTGTTAGGACTGAAAATGGCGGTGTATGTCTTAGTGGAATTTCAGCAAGGTTATTTGATTATTTTGACAAAGTATTTAGAAAATTTGCACATAATAATGATGCAATAGAAGAAAGATATCCGGTCTTACTTTCTAAAGATACTTTGATTAAGACGAAATACATTAATAATTATCCGGGTAACAGTATGTATGTTGAGGATAGTAATGCAGTATTATCTCCGTCTGCCTGCTTTCATGTCTATGAAAGATATAAGGATACGGTATTTAAAGATAATACAAGTCTGACATTTTTACAGAATGTATTTAGAAATGAAAAGGATAAGAACAATGAATTTGGCCGTTTAAGAGACTATCATGTAAGAGAGATTGTGTTTGTGGGAAGTGAAGAATATGTTGACACTTCAATTAACAGAATGATTAACCAGACGAGCAGATTTATGGTAGAGCTTGGATTAAAGGGCGATATTGAAAGTGCAACAGATTTATTTATTACACCTAATATGAACAGGTATAAACTGATCCAAATGCATAATAAGGCAAAATATGAGTTGAGATTAGAGTATGATAATAATAGAGATATATCGGTTGCATCATTTAACAGGCATGGTAAAACATTTTCTCATACATTTAATATAGGTGTATCTGGAGTGGAAAATGTTGTGTCGGGCTGTATCGGATATGGAATTGAGCGTTTTGTTATGGCATTTTTGAGCCAGTATGGTTGTAATGTAGATAATATGCCAAAATGTGTAAGGGATTATATAGAGTCATAAGATAAAATTTACATTTACTTATATATTGTGGTATAATCTCATTTATATTGGATTATTACTATTAAAAATATATAAAGTGAGGAAATCAATGAATATAGAGAATATAAAGGAATACACACTTCAGGAGAAGAAAGAATTAAAAGACATAGATTCTATGGGATATGTTTTGAGACACAATAAATCAGGAGCAAGAGTTATATTAATTGAAAATGATGATAATAACAAGACATTTTCAATTGGTTTCAGAACACCGCCTGAAGACAGTACAGGAGTAGCACATATTACAGAACATAGCGTATTATGTGGTTCGGAGAAATTCCCTGTAAAAGACCCATTTATGGAATTAGTAAAGGGTTCACTTAATACATTTCTTAATGCGATGACATACCCTGACAAGACGATATATCCTGTTGCCAGCACTAATGATAAAGATTTTCATAATCTTATGGATATATATTTGGATTCGGTTTTTCATCCCAATGTATATGAGAAAGAAGAGATATTCAGCCAGGAGGGTGTAACATACAGTTTAGAGGATAAGGATGCTGAGTTAAAATACAATGGTGTCGTATATAATGAGATGAAAGGTGCATTTTCGTCACCAGATGATGTTATTGACAGAATAATTACAGAGTCACTTTACCCTGATACCTGTTATGGCGTGGAATCAGGTGGAGACCCTGACCATATACCTGAACTGACTTATGAGAAATTTCTAGATTTCCATAGGAAATATTATCATCCATCTAACAGTTATATCTATATTTATGGAGATATGGATATGGAGGAGACTCTTAGATGGATTGACGAAAGATATCTTAGTGAATTCGATTATATTGAGGTTGATTCTGAGATAAAATATCAGAAACCATTTTCTAAGATGAGAGAAGTTGTAGAGAATTATTCAATCTCAGAAAGTGAAAGTGAGAGAGATAATACCTATTTATCTTACAATGTTGTAACCGGGGACATATTGGATAAAGAGACTTATCTTGCACTTCAGATATTAGAATATGCAATTGTTTCTATGCCGGGAGCACCTGTTAAACAGGCACTTTTAGAAAAGGGTATAGGTAAAGATATTTCAGGAAGATATAATAACTATATTTTACAGCCATATTTCAATTTCACAGCTAAGAATGCAAATGCTGAAGATAAAGATGAATTTGTAGCAACAATCAGAGAAGAATTAGAGCAGCTTGTTAAGAATGGAATTGATAAAGACTCACTTTTAGCTGCACTTAATTTCTTCGAATTCCAATATAGAGAGAATGATTTTGGTTCATATCCTAAGGGACTTATGTTCAGCTTTCAGGTATTTGACAGCTGGTTATATGATGATGCTGAACCATTCAGACATTTAGAACAGAATGAACAGTTTGCAAAATTAAGGGAGATGCTTGATACAGACTATTACGAGCAGCTTATTAAGAAATATTTCTTAGATAACACACATTCTTCATTAGTAGTTCTTAAGCCTGAAAAAGGACTTACTACAAGAAAAGATGAAGAACTCAGACAGAAACTTGCTAAAATCAAATCAGAGATGACAGAAGAAGAGATAGATAAATTAGTAGAGAAAACTAAGAATCTTAAGAAATATCAGGAGACACCATCGACTAAGGAACAGTTAGATACAATACCTGTTCTTAGCAGGGAAGATTTGTCAAAAGAAGTTGAGCCATTCTATAATACTGTAGTTAGTGAGGATGGGATTACGGTAGTAAGACATAATATATTTACAAATGGAATCGGATATTTAAGCTTATGCTTTGATATAACTGACATTCCTTATGAGATGCTTTCATATCTTGTAGTATTAAAAGGTACATTAGGATATATGGATACTGAGAATTACACATATGCCGAACTTAGTAATGAAATGGGTATTCATACAGGTGGTATCTATCAGGAAATTAATGTGTACAGAAATGCTTCAAATACTGATAAATATAATATTAAATTTGAAGTAAAGGCAAAGGTATTTTTCGAGAAAGTAGAGAAGGCCATTGAACTTATTGAAGAAATTCTGTTTAGAACGAAGTTAGATGATACTAAACGTTTATATGAGATTATCTGTGAGGGAAAATCTAACCTGCAGGGTTCACTTATGCGTTCTTCAGATGCGGCAGCAGTTATAAGAAATCTTTCATATATTTCTAAAATAGGTGCAATTACAGAGCAACTTAAAGGAATATCAAATTATAAATTTATTGAGAATCTGGAAAGCAACTTTGAGGCGAATAAAGAAGATTTAGTAAAACAATTAAGAACTCTTGAGAAATATGTGTTCAGAAAAGACAATCTGGTAGTTAGTTATACAGCAAATGATGATGGTTATGCATATTTTAAGGATAGTTTTGGTAAGCTTGCAGATAAGTTAAGTAAAAATGACAGATCAGCTATGGCATCGATAGATGATATTGTAATAGATAAGAAGAATGAGGGCTTTAAGACTTCAGCACAGGTTCAATACGTTACAAGAACTGGTGATTTCTCTAAAGCAGGATATAAATACAATGGTGCATTACGAGTTCTAAAGACTATATTGAATAGTGAGTATTTATGGAAAAATATACGAGAGCAGGGTGGTGCGTACGGCTGTAATTGTATGTTTGGAAAATCAGGTGAGTCATATTTTTCTTCATACAGAGATCCTAATCTTAGAAAAACAAATGAAGTATTTGACGGAGTACCTGAATATATCAGAAACTTCACGACAGATGAGAGAAATATGACTAAATATATCATTGGAACGATAAGCAGTATGGATGTTCCACTTACAGCATTGTCTAAGGGAAGCCGTTCAATGTCTGCATATTTCAATGAGGAAAACATTGAGAATCTTCAAAGAGAAAGATTACAAGTGCTTAATGCAAATGAAGAGACAATCAGAAGCTTTGCTGACCTTGTAGAAGCTGTGCTTAGCTGTAATAGTATATGTGTAGTCGGAAATGAAGCAAATATTGAGAAAGATAAGGACTTATTTAAGACAACAGTTAATCTGTTTGAGTAAATATAGATAAATGGCTAATAAAGTTTATAAAAGGAGAAACGAATGACACAGTTTGATAATTTGTTAAACAATGACAAACAGATAAAATCAGGTTTTGTAACCCTGATAGGAAGACCTAATGTGGGAAAATCTACTCTTATGAATAAAATCATAGGACAGAAGATTGCCATAACTTCTAACAAACCACAGACAACAAGAAACAGAATACAGACTGTATATACAAGTGATGAGGGACAGATTATTTTCCTGGACACACCGGGTATTCACAAGGCGAAGAATAAGTTAGGTGAATATATGGTAAATGTGGCAGAGAGAACTTTAAAAGAAGTTGATGTAATCCTCTGGTTAGTAGAGCCATCTAATTTCATAGGTGCAGGCGAAAGACATATTGTAGAGCAGCTTAAGCATGTTAAAACTCCGGTTTTTCTAATTATTAACAAAACTGATACGGTTAAGAAAGATGATTTACTTCAATATATAGATACTTACAGAAAAATATATGATTTTGCGGAGATTATTCCGGCATCAGCCTTAAAAGGTGATAATACAGACACAATTATTGAATTGATTTATAAATATCTGCCTTATGGTCCTGCTTATTATGATGAAGATACTGTAACAGACCAGCCGATGAGACAGATTGCAGCAGAGCTTATCAGGGAAAAAGCATTAAAATGCTTAGATGACGAGATTCCACATGGAATAGCAGTTGCAATTGACAGAATGAATTTCAGAAAAGATGGAAGTATAGTAGATATCGACGCGACAATTGTATGTGAAAGAGAATCACATAAAGGCATAATTATCGGTAAAGGCGGGGCAATGCTTAAGAAAATCGGCAGTGCGGCAAGGTATGAAATTGAGAACCTGGTAGAGACAAAGGTAAACTTAAAACTCTGGGTAAAGGTTAAAAAGGAATGGCGTGACAGCGACTTTTTACTTAAGAATTTCGGATATGATAAAAAGGATATTACAAGAAAATGATAGATTCACTTGTATTAACGGGTATGGTGATAAAGGCTACAGATGTTGGGGAATTTGACAAAAGGCTTGTTATTCTTACAAAAGAACGTGGCAAAATCGTTGCATTTGCAAGAGGTGCAAGGAGACCTAAGAGTATGTTTGTAGCAGTTACCAGAATATTTGCATTTGGTGAATTTATACTCTACGAAGGCAGAGAAGCCTATACTTTGCAGAAAGCTGACATAGAGAATTATTTTACAGAGATTTCTAATGATATAGAAGCTATGTGTTATGGAAGTTATTTTTTGGAATTTGCCGATTATTTTACGAAAGAGGGAATAAGCGGTACAGAGACACTCAAACTTATATATCAGTCACTCAGGGCATTGCAGAATAACAAGATTCCGAATGAATTAGTAAGATATATATATGAATTAAAAATGTTATGTATAAACGGAGAATATCCGAATATGTTTGAATGTGTAAGCTGTAAGAATGAAGATGTATCAATGTTTAGTGTTATAAAGGGTGGAATGTTATGTGATAAATGTGCAGGCAAAGCTGGGGATACAGTACACTTAGATACATCGACCATCTATGCAATGCAATATATAATTACATCAAAGATAGAGAAATTATATACTTTTATTGTGAATGAAGAGGTATTAAATGAGATTGGTTTCATAATGAAGCGGTATGTGAAGAATTATGTGGATAAAGAATTTAATTCATTGGAAATTCTTAATACAATATTGAAATAAATTATTTCATAATGTATAATATTCTAAGTTTTATCATATTGCTAATTGTTTATGAGCGAAAACAATTAGCAATATGGCAGATGAGAAATCGCTCGGAATGGAGAATAATATGAAAAAGAGAAAGATAATCTTTTGCTGTATGCTTGCGGTTGTATTAGCAAGTGTATGTAGTTGTGCATCTAAGAAGTCAGCAAAGAAATCAGAAGATGAGGCAACAGTTATCATTGATAAGGATAATACGGTTTCGGTAACATATACAGAAGAGTTTAAGGAAGACTATTATGACAAAGATGAATTAGAGGCACAGGTTGATAGGGAGATTGAAGAATTTAATTCTAGCTATGCTGAGGATAAAGCTAATGGAATGTCAAAGCAGTCACTTAAATTAAAAGACAAAAAGATTACATTAAAGCTTAAGTTTGCAAGTTATAAAGATTATGAGGCATATAGTTCACATTATGTCAGTATCACTAAAAATGTGAAATTATTTGCAGGTACATATGAAGATGCTGTGGCAGCAGGATATGATTTAACAAACAAAGTTATAGATTTAGATAAGAAACCAGAAGTTAAATTAGATGAGAAATCTGATAAGAAGTCAGAAAAAGATACTGAAGATACTGTATCTAAGGATGCTGAAGAAGCAACTACTGATGAAAATTCTAATGAAACTGAATCTACAGACGAGACTTTAGAACAGACAGGAGAAGAGACATCTGAAAATTCCGAAGGTGCCTCAACAGAACAGACAGAAGAGTCAGAGAGCACATCTGAAGAAAAATCAGAAAATTCATATGAATATAAGACAGTAGATGATATTAAGAAAATAGAAAATGTATACGTATTCTATACAAATGAGGGACTTGATGTAAAACTTCCTGGTGAGATTATTGCAGCAGGAGAATATGTTAAGGTTAAAAAGAATACAGTAATTACAGCCGATGGCAGAGATAACTATGTAATCTATAAAGTGAAAAAATAATATTAAATATTTATGTGGCAGATATGTTATAAATAAATGCTTATGTTGCAAAGTGATTATAAAGAATAAGAAGTCAAAGGTTAATTTTGGCGGATTAATCTTATTAATATAATAAATATGATGAAAATATATACGAGATTGTGATAGGCGCACTTAACACAATCTCGATATTCATTAAAAGGTGTGCGCAGAAAAGAGGATAGAAATGAACAATAATGAAAAAACTATGGACAAGATTGTAGCATTAGCGAAGGCAAGAGGATTTGTATATCCAGGTTCAGAGATTTATGGAGGATTAGCTAATACATGGGATTATGGTAATCTCGGAGTTGAACTTAAGAATAATGTAAAAAAGGCATGGTGGAAGAAGTTTATACAGGAAAATTCTTACAATGTAGGTGTTGACTGCGCTATTTTAATGAATCCACAGACATGGGTTGCTTCAGGACATTTAGGTGGATTTGCAGATCCGTTAATGGATTGTAAAGAATGTCATGAAAGATTCAGAGCAGATAAATTAATCGAAGACTGGGCAGCGGATAATAATTTCACAATAGAGGGTTCAGTTGATGCATGGTCTCAGGAACAGATGAAGAATTTCATCGAAGAGAAGAATATTGCCTGCCCATCTTGTGGTAAGCATAATTTTACAGATATAAGACAGTTTAATCTTATGTTCAAAACATTCCAGGGTGTAACAGAGGATGCTAAGAATACTGTTTATTTAAGACCTGAAACAGCACAGGGTATATTTGTAAACTTTAAAAATGTTCAGAGAACATCAAGAAAGAAGATGCCATTTGGTATCGGTCAGATTGGTAAATCATTCAGAAATGAAATTACACCAGGCAACTTTACATTCAGAACAAGAGAATTTGAACAGATGGAACTTGAATTCTTCTGTAAACCAGGAACAGATTTAGAGTGGTTTAAATATTGGAGAGAGTTCTGTATTAACTGGTTAAAAGAATTAGGAATTAAAGACGAAGAGATGAGAGCAAGAGACCATTCACCTGAAGAACTATGCTTCTATAGTAAAGGAACTACAGATATTGAATTCTTATTCCCATTTGGATGGGGTGAATTATGGGGAATTGCTGACAGAACAGATTATGACCTTACACAGCACCAGAACACATCAGGTGAAGATATGTCATACTTTGATGATGAATCTAAAGAGAAATATATTCCATATGTTATTGAGCCATCACTTGGTGCAGACAGAGTAACACTTGCATTCTTATGTGCTGCATATGATGAAGAGAATATTGGAACAGAAGATAAACCTGATATGAGAACTGTACTTCATTTTCATCCTGCAATTGCACCTGTTAAGATTGGAATATTACCACTTTCTAAGAAACTTAATGAGGGCGCAGAGAAAATCTATGCTGAATTATCTAAATATTATAACTGCGAATTTGATGACAGAGGTAATATTGGTAAGAGATACAGAAGACAGGACGAAATCGGTACACCATTCTGTGTAACATATGATTTTGACTCTGAAACAGATGGCTGTGTAACTGTACGTGACAGAGATACAATGGAACAGGATAGAATTAAGATAGAAGATTTAAAAGCATACTTTGAGAAGAAAATGGAATTTTAATATATTTTGTTGAAGTATTAATAAATTCAGCTAATAGATTTATGGTTTATTGCCATAACGGATTGACATTGTTTTTTGAATCTGTTAAAATTGATGAAATTTAAAGAAAGTGAGGACAACAGAAAAATGGGACAGATTGTTGGCGAAGGAATAACATTTGATGATGTGCTTTTAGTACCTGCGTATTCAGAAGTTACACCTAATATGGTTGATTTATCAACATATCTTACGAAGAAGATTAAACTTAACATTCCTATGATGAGTGCAGGAATGGATACTGTTACTGAGTATAGAATGGCAATTGCTATGGCCAGACAGGGTGGTATCGGAATTATTCATAAGAATATGTCGATTGAGGCACAGGCTGATGAAGTAGATAAGGTTAAACGTTCGGAGAATGGAGTAATTACAGATCCATTTTATTTATCACCTGAACATACATTAGAAGATGCTAACAACCTGATGGCTAAATTTAGAATATCAGGCGTTCCTATAGTTACAGAAGATAAGAAATTAGTTGGTATCATTACTAATCGTGATTTGAAATTTGAGACAGACTTCAGTAAGAAGATTAAAGAATCAATGACAAGCGAAGGTCTTGTTACTGCTAAAGAAGGAATTACACTTTCAGAAGCTAAGGAGATGCTTGCTAAAGCAAGAAAAGAAAAGCTTCCAATAGTTGATGATAACTATGTATTGAAAGGTCTTATAACAATTAAGGATATAGAGAAACAGATTAAATATCCATCATCAGCAAAGGATTCGCAGGGAAGACTTCTTTGTGGTGCTGCAGTTGGTATTACTTCAAATGTTATGGACAGAGTTGCTGCATTAGTAGAAGCTAAGGTTGACGTAATTGTTATCGATTCTGCACATGGACATTCTAAGAATATTATTGAAACAGTTAAGAAGATTAAAGCAGCATATCCTGATTTACAGGTAATTGCAGGTAATATCGCAACAGGTGCAGCAGCAAAGGCACTTATTGAAGCTGGTGTTGATGCAGTTAAAGTTGGTATCGGACCTGGTTCTATCTGTACAACACGTGTGGTTGCAGGTATTGGTGTACCACAGATAACAGCAATTATGGATTGTTATGAGGTTGCTAAGGAATATGGTATTCCGGTTATCGCAGATGGTGGTATCAAGTTCTCAGGTGATATGACTAAGGCAATTGCAGCAGGTGCTAACGTATGTATGATGGGTAGCATATTCGCAGGTTGTGATGAGAGTCCTGGAACATTCGAATTATTCCAGGGTAGAAAATACAAAGTATACAGAGGAATGGGTTCTATCGCAGCAATGGAGAACGGAAGTAAAGACAGATACTTCCAGACAGATGCTAAGAAGCTTGTTCCTGAAGGCGTTGAAGGTCGTGTTGCATACAAGGGAACAGTTGAAGATACAGTATTCCAGTTAGTTGGCGGTATCCGTTCAGGTATGGGATATTGTGGAGCACCTACAATTGAAGCACTTAAGGAAAACGGTAAATTCGTTAAGATTTCAGCAGCTTCTCTTAAAGAAAGTCATCCTCACGATATTCATATTACAAAAGAAGCACCTAACTACAGCATAGATGCATAAAATGTAATAGAATTAATATTAGATATATTATAAAATTATAATAGAAATTACTATAAAAAAGTGTTAGAATATACTTAGATTCTGGCACTTTTTTTGTTAAGTGGAGTAAGGAGATAACATTTATAGAGTTTAAAATAGAATGGAGTAAATTATGTCTAATGAGATGACTAAAAATGATATTAAGAAGATAGAAGAAGAAATAGAACATAGAAAACTTGTTGTAAGAAAGGAGTGTATAGAAGCTGTTAAGGAAGCCAGAGCACAGGGAGACCTGAGTGAGAACTTCGAATATTATGCAGCTAAAAGAGATAAGAATCGAAATGAGAGCAGAATAAGGTATTTAGAAAGACTTATTAAGACGGCAACCATAATCGAAGATGATACACAAGATGATGAAATAGGTCTCTATAGTGTCGTTGACTTATATATGGAGGAAGATGACGAGACAATGACTGTTAAGGTTGTCACGTCGATAAGAGGTGATTCGATGAAAGGCTTTATAAGTATTGATTCACCACTTGGTAAAGCTATAAAAGGACATAAACTTGGCGACAGAATATATATTAAAGTGTCAGATGATTATGGATACTATGTTGTTGTAAAGGGAATAGAACAGACTATGGATGATGGTACGGATGATATAAGAAGTTACTAATTGAGTGTGAAATGGAGGAATATATGAGGTCGGAATTTAAGGAGCATATTAGAAATATAATAGGTAAACTTGTAGAACAGAGTGATTCAGAACGTGATAATAAAGTATGCTTTTTTAAGCATTACAGTTCATTTAATATTGATGAAGAAGATATAATTAACATTATGACATCATTAAATTTAGAATGTGATATGTTCTATTATCAATTTGAAGAGAAGAAGATACAGGGACCATTCTGTCCATTTCTGGATTTTATAAAAGAGTTGTACCAGAAATATTATAAGTATATGGACTGTAAAGAATTCGTTAAAAAGGCATCTGTATATCCGGTAATACAAGATATGTTAATTTCATATATAATGAATGGATATTGCGAAAGAAATGAGGACATAATTCCAAGAGAAGTTCCTTTTGAAAGAGAAAAGATTATTGAGTCTGTTATTAATATTTTCCAATATATAACGAATGAACATAAGATCGTTATAGTATTAGACAGATTGCAAAGAGCACATGAATCAACCATAGAATTATTATATGGAATGATGAAGAATAAAGAGTTATTTGATATAGTTATTATTGCATCATATAATGAGGCAGAAGATTTATATTCATATACAAAAGATAGCTGGAATCTGTTGTCAAGATATATTAAGGACATGGAAATGTCAGTGGATTATAATGATGACAATAAGGATGCTATGGCAGATGATGTATTTATTCCGGTAAATACACAGATAGATGTATATCTGAAGAATATTAAAGATTTATTCTTATGTCTGCAGCTTGAACAGGCCAAATATTATTTAGACATTATATATAAAGCAATTGAAAATGGAAACTTAGAAGTAGAAGATGCACAGAAGATAGATATACTTGCAATATATTCATTTGTTACCGTATATAATGGCGAGGAGAAAATGGCCTATCTATATTGTAAGAAGATGTCTGACATTGAATATTTGAGGCATGATAAGGAAAGACTTATCGAATATTACTATATTGCTGCACTTGTTAATCTGCAAAGTGGACAGAAGAATTTAGCAATTTCATCTATAGAAGAAGGAATGAAGTTGACTTCTGATACAAATAATAATAAATATATTGTTAAATATGAGATGTTAAAAATACTTATAGATATTGATAAGTTACCAGAGATTTTATTATGGAATCCAAAGTCCGGGATATCAGAACATCTTATAGAGATGGCAAGAGACAATAACCAGTTATTACATTTAGCATATGCATATATTTTTGGGTTCAATATTTCTAATAAGCTTAAGCTGGCCGGAGACAAATTAGCTAATACTGAATTAGAAGAATGTTTTAAGGGGATAGAATTAGCCAAAGAACTGGAGAATACCCAGATACAGATAAGAGCATGGCAGAAGACAGCAGTACAGGCATCAAGTGAGGGGAAGTTAGATGAGACAATATTCTGTTATAACCAGTGCCTTAAGATAATGGAGGGACATAACAGTAAGCACGAAGAAGCACAGATATATAATGGAATAGGTTATATATGCCTGATTAATGAGAAATATAAGCTGGCATATGATTATTTCATTAAAGCTATAAATATCGGCCTTACAGTTGATACGCCTAAGTATATTCTTGATGCGGTATATAATCTTGGAATAACAAGTATTATTGTCGGGGATTATGCATCGGCAGTAAAGAATGTGAATCTCACAATGAAGATGATGGAATCATTGAATCTTTCAAGATTAAATGTATGTAATAAGACTAAGTTATATGGTCTGGCTATTTTTGCGTATATAAAGCTTAATCAGGTATATAATGCAATGTTATATTATGATATAATGAAAACAGCCTTAAAACATATCTTAGATGTGGACAATCCTGATTATAATATGTGGGAAGATGATATGTACCTTTATTATACGGTTACAGCGATGTTAGCTGATAAAGAGGGAGACTATGATAAAGCTAATGAGTATTATGAAAAAGTACAGAATTTCTGGTATAGTATACATGTGAAACAGAATTACATATTGCCAAAGGTAGTTGAGGAAGAGGCAATATTCTATAAGAAAACAGGTAATGAAGAGGCACGTAAGAAAGTACTAACAGATACAATTAAGTTCTGCAAGAAGAATCTTCTTATCCATAATGCCGAAATTCTTCAGGCTATATTAGATAATAAAAATGATGTAAAGGAACCTGATGATAACTATGAAATCTCTAATGAGCTTATAGAAGAGATTGATAAGATGATAATTAGATGCTCAATGAGAAAAGAAATTGAGAAGAAGAACAAGATGCTGAGCTTTTTTGAAAACTGGGTAGATTCATTAAACTATGAGTTTGAGAAGGCAGATGATATGATTAACAGTTCTATGCTTATGATTAAGAACAGATTTGACATAGATAGTGTTATGTATATAAGCATTAGAAATGGCATACCAGCCGTTAAATATAGTGATAATGAAATATCAGTTAAGAAATATCAGTTAAGATATATCTGTGATTATTTCAGCAAAAATGGCAGAAGAATAGTATTATCAAGATTTAAAAGATCATATCAGTATCATGAAGAATTAGTGTCTGCATTTAATAGAAATGACGTAGCAACCATGATAGCCATTCCGTTCATTAATAGAGAGAAACTTACGGAGATATTTGTGGCATTCAGATTTAAAAAGATGAATTACACTAAAGGCTTATTTATGTTTGAAGAGAGCGATGCGGATTTATTAAGAACAGCAATTAAGGAATTGATAGAAGCATTATCTAAAGTAAGTATTAAGAAAGAACTAGAAAAACGTTCAGTAACTGACACACTTACCGGATTATACAACAGACAGGGAATGAAAGAGTATATAAATAAGGTTACAAGAGGTTTTGTTTCCGAAACGGAAAGACATAAGTTTACGATTCTGTATATGGATTTAGATAATTTTAAATATTGTAATGACCATTTCGGACACGAAGCAGGAGATGCTGTATTAGTGGCATTTTCAAGAATGTTAGAGGGAATTGTGGAAAGCAGCGGCTACATCATAAGATATGGTGGAGATGAATTTGTGATTATAATTCCGGATAAAGATACAGAATATGGAGTGGAGATTGCTGAGAAGATATTTGCAAATCTCCGTCATAATAAAGGGTTTAAAAAGGTAATAGAAGAACTGAAGAACATGGAAGTAAACATAAGTGAGAAGAATAGAATAACCTGCTCAATAGGAATATCTTCAGGTAATGTCTCAGTCTATTCAGGAATTGCCATGATTCTTAAACGTGCAGATGAAGCACTATATTATGTTAAGAATAATACGAAGAATGATTACAAAGTGTGGAATTTAAAAAGTCAGGAGGAAAAGTGAGATGAGTGATGAACAATACATCAATGAGTTAAGCAGTTTTATTAATAATTCTGTCACTCCATTTCATACAGTTAATACCATAAGAGAATATCTGTCAGCTAACAATTATGAAGAATTAAAGGCGGACGAACCATTTAAGATAGAAGCCGGCAGAAGATATTATATAAATATCTATGACTCTACATTAATTGCATTCAATATTGGTGCAGATATTAGAAATTCAAAAGGAAAAGTCAATCTAAGATGCTCAGCTTCACATACTGATTCACCATGTTTTAAGGTGAAACCGGAATATATGATTAAAGAAGCCTTAGGAAAAGATGAGGGCTATGTTAAGCTTAATACAGAAGTCTATGGCGGTCCGATTCTTAATACCTGGTTAGACAGACCACTTTCAATTGCGGGAAAAGTTGTGATTAAAGGCAAAGAGTGGTATGATAGTGAAACACGTTTCATTGATGTCAAGAAGCCGGTGCTGACCATACCCAATCTGGCGATCCATATGAACCGGGAGGTTAATAAAGGTGTGGAACTTAACCGACAGAAGGATATGATGCCTGTAATTGGTCTGTTTAATGAAAATGAGAATTATGAAGATATAGTTCAAAAGCTTATAATAGAAGAAATTAAGAAGCAGGGAAGAGATATTGCTAAAGAGGATATATCTGATTATGAGTTATTCATATATCAGACTGAAAGAGGCAGTACAATAGGTGCATATGATGAAATGTACAGCTCACCACGACTTGATAATCTTACTTCTGTATTTGCACAGATGAGGGCAATTGTTAATTGTGACAGACAGGATGGAATTAATCTGGCAATATTCTATGATAATGAAGAGATAGGCAGCGCAACAAAGCAGGGGGCTGCATCACAGGTAATTATGCTTATATTAGAGAAAATATATGTGGCACTTGGATATGACAGAGACTATATGATTAATGATATACTTAGTGGAATGATGGTGTCAATTGATGTTGCTCACGCAACACATCCTAATTTACCAGAGAAATCAGACATAACTAATAAGGTGAGTCTCAATGGTGGTATAGTAATTAAGGAATCGGCAAGCCAGAGTTATGCTAATGATGCACAGGGAATATCAGCAGTTAAAAGCATTTGCGAGAAATTTGACTGTAAATATCAGATATTTGTTAACCGTTCGGACATGCCTGGTGGCAGAACTCTGGGCTCGATAAGTTCAACAGTATTACCTATGAGAACCATAGATATAGGTATTCCATTACTTGCGATGCATTCATCAAGAGAACTTATGGGCAAAAATGATGAAAAAAATTTAGAAAAGTTTTTGACAGGTTTTTATTCATAGAGTATAGTTACAATAGTGAATTTTATGTGAAAGGATAAACAGCATTATGGAAAATGAAAATACATCAAAGAATTTTATTGAAATGATTATCGATAAAGATTTAAGTGAGGGACATTGTGATGAGGTTCATACAAGATTTCCACCTGAACCAAACGGATATCTTCATATAGGACATGCAAAGGCTATTTTACTTAACTATGGACTTGCCAAGAAATATAATGGTAAGTTTAATATGCGTTTTGATGATACTAACCCAACAAAAGAGAAAGAGGAATTCGTTGAGTCAATCAAGGCAGATATTAAATGGTTAGGTGCAGATTGGGAAGACAGACTTTTCTTTGCATCAGATTATTTTGAACAGATGTATGAAGCAGCAGTCAAGCTTATTAAGAAAGGCAAAGCATATGTATGTGATTTGTCTCCTGAAGAGATAAGAGAATACAGAGGAACATTAACAGAGCCTGGTAAGAATAGCCCGTACAGAGACAGAAGTGTTGAAGAGAATTTAGAATTATTTGAAAATATGAAAAATGGCATATATGCTGATGGAGAGAAAGTTCTCAGAGCTAAAATCGATATGGCATCCCCTAATATTAATATGAGAGATCCTATCATATATCGTGTTGCACATATGACACATCACAGAACAGGTGATAAATGGTGTATTTATCCAATGTACGATTTTGCACATCCAATCGAGGATGCCATAGAGGGTATAACACATTCTATATGTACATTGGAATTCGAAGATCACAGACCATTATATGACTGGGTTGTAAGGGAATTAGAATATGAAAAACCACCTAAACAGATAGAATTCTCTAAGTTATATCTTACAAATGTAGTTACAGGTAAGAGATATATTAAGAAGTTAGTTGAGGACGGAATAGTTGACGGCTGGGACGATCCAAGACTTGTATCAATAGCAGCACTTAGAAGAAGAGGTTTTACACCGGAATCTATAAAGATGTTTGTTGACCTGGTTGGTGTATCAAAGAGCCAGAGTTCAGTTGATTATGCAATGCTTGAATATTGTATAAGAGAAGATTTAAAAATGAAGAAACCAAGAGTAATGGCTGTTTTAGATCCTATTAAGCTTGTAATAGATAACTATCCTGAGGGACAGGTAGAATATTTTGACGTTATAAATAATCCTGAGAATGAAGAGATGGGAACACGTAAAGTACCATTTAGCAGAGAGTTATATATTGACAGAGAAGACTTTATGGAAGAACCACCTAAGAAATATTTCAGATTATTTCCTGGCAATGAAGTAAGACTTATGAATGCATATTTTGTTAAATGTGAGAGCTTTATTAAGGATGAGAATGGTAAAGTAACAGAGATTCATTGCACATATGATCCGGAGACAAGAAGCGGAAGCGGCTTCACAGGAAGAAAAGTTAAAGGAACCATTCACTGGGTAAGTGCAGCCCATGCTGTTAATGCAGAAGTCAGATTATATGAGAATATTATTGACGAAGAAAAAGGTAAACTCAATGAGGATGGAACACTCAATCTTAATCCTAATTCATTAACTGTTCTCAAGAATTGCTATATAGAAGAAAGTATTAAGAATGCTAAGAAAGAGGATAGTTTCCAGTTCGTAAGACAGGGATATTTCTGCGTGGATTATAAAGATACAACAGATGATAAACTTGTATTTAACAGAATAGTTTCGTTAAAGAGTTCATTTAAGCTTCCTACACAGTAAGAAATATTCTAATAGTAAACAGAAGGTATTTTAAATTTGCAGGCTCGGTAACTTGAAGGGTATAAAGTTATGCCCAACAAATTAGAGCATGTAAATTAATATAAATATAGAAGTAAAAGCGGGTAGACGCAGAAACGAGGTTACGATGAGTAGTTTATTTTCAGGTCTGGAGAAATTTGGACTGACAGGTATGAAAGATACAGAAATATATGAGAAAGAAGAAGAGAAAACTGAAAAAAAAATTGTAGAACCTAAGGCTCCACATTTTCCGGAAGAAAGTGAAATGATATTTGACAAGACATATAGATGTCCGGTATGTGACAGACAGTTTAAGAGTAAAGCTGTGATGTCAGGTAAGGCTAAGTTAGTATCTATAGATACAGATTTACGTCCAAAGTATCAAGGGATTGATTGCATAAAATATGATGTGGTTGTGTGTGATAAATGTGGATATAGTGCATTGACCAGATTCTTTAATGGTGTAACAAGTCAGCAGAGAAAAGCTATTCAGGAAAATATATCATCTAAATTTAAAGCAATAGAATATGAAGATGAAAACATCTATTCATATGACGAAGCAGTTCTAAGATATCAATTAGCGCTTGCTAATGCAGTGATTAAAAAGGGCAGGATAAGTGAAAGAGCTTATACTTGTCTTAAGATAGCATGGTTATACAGAGGAGAAGCTGAGAACCTTGATATGTCAGAAATTGATTATGATACTAAGTTAGCTGAATTAAGAGACTTAGAGAAAGAATTTATCACAAGCGCATATGACGGATTTGTTTCAGCTATGAGTAAGGAGCTGTTTCCAATATGTGGAATGGATGAATATACATACACATATGTTACGGCTGATTTAGCGAGAAGATGCAAAGATTATGAGACATCAGCTAAATTATTGTCGCAGATAATTACTTCCAGAGGTGCATCTGCTAAAGTTAAAGAAAGAGCAAGAGAAGTAAGAGACTTAATTAAGCAGGAATTAAAGAGATAGAATTAAATTATATAAAATGTTATATAAATGAAGATATAAAGTCAAGGTGGCAAATTATATCAATAAAATCATAGAATTTTTTATGATGGAGATAACGATGTATGAATTAACTATAGATTTAAACAGTAAGTCACCCTTGTATGAACAGATTTATGAATTTATTAAAGAAGAGATAAAGAGCAGAAGAATTGAGTGTAAGACCAAATTACCATCTACCAGAGCGCTTGCAGAACATTTACAGATAAGCAGAAGTACGGTCGATATGGCTTACACTCAACTTATATCTGAGGGCTATATAGAATCAGTACCATACAAGGGATATTATGTGTCAGAAGTATCGCTGTTATATAATTTCAGGGGTACAGATGAAAAGATTGATATTAAAGATGAAGAAGAGGACAAGACAGATGTAATTGATTTCTCACCATGGGGAATTGATTTGGATAATTTTCCGTTTAATACGTGGAGGAAGATATCTAAGAATCTGCTTAGCTCTAATAATAAAAATTTATTTGTGGCAGGTAATTCGAGAGGAGAATTTGAACTTAGGAAGACACTTGCCTCATATCTATATGAAGCCAGGGGTGTACATTGCAGCCCTGATAAGATAATATTAGGTGCTGGTAATGAATATCTGTTAATGTTACTTAACCAGCTTATGGAAATGAAACCTGTCATAGCAATGGAGAATCCGACATACTTACAGGCATATAGCGTATTTAAGAAGAATGGTAACCAGATAATTCCAATAACAATGGATAAAAATGGCATGATGGCCAGGGAACTTCGGAAATCAAATGCCAATATTGCGTATGTTATGCCGTCGCATCAGTTTCCAATGGGCACAGTTATGCCGATTAAAAGACGCATAGAATTGTTAGAATGGACTAATGAGACAGATGACAGATATATAATAGAAGATGATTATGACAGTGAATTCAGATATAAAGGCAAACCGATACCAGCACTTCAGGGTGTAGATGGTTCGGACAAAGTAATATATATGGGAACATTTTCGAAGTCAATTGCACCGTCCATAAGAATGAGTTATATGATATTACCTGACAAGTTATTAGACGATTTTAACAGAAATATGTCATTTTATTCACAGACAGTATCGAAAATGGACCAGCTTATTATAAATGAGTTTATTAAAGGTGGATATTTTGAAAGACATCTTAATAAAATGCGTTCTGTATATAAATCAAAACACGATTTATTAATATCATTATTTAAAGAAAATAAAGATGTAATAAAGATTTCCGGAGAAAATTCAGGACTTCATATCCTTATTAATGTTAATAATTCAATGAGCGAAGAAAAACTTATTACAAGAGCTAGGAATGAGGGAATATGTGTGCATGGATTATCGGAATATTATATTGAGAAACCACATTTCTATAAAGGAACAATAATTCTAGGATTTGCAAACCTGAGCGAAGATGAGATAATAAAAGGTGTGAAGAAATTAAAGAAAGCATGGTTGATTAAGTAAGATATGCGAGTATCGGGGCGTGTCCTGAGGTCTTTTACCTGCTTATGAGCATGTTTGTATGGCCTTAGAACTTTTGACTCAGGCATAATAAAAATTAATGAAAAACAAAATATAAGGAGAAGCAAAGTATGAAAGAACAGTTGTATACAATTCCGGTAAATGATGCATTTGCAAAGGATTGTGAATGTCCAATATGTGAAATGTATAAAGAACTTGAGAAAAATGCAGTGGAATTCACTATGGGACCTAGTTATATGGAAGACGATATTAGGGAGGTTACTGATAAAATCGGTTTCTGTACTGAACATGTTAAGAAGCTGCTTAAAATGGAGAATAAGTTGGGAATTTCACTTATACTACATTCTCATATGGTAAAGACAAATAAAGATATAGAAAAGTTGTCGCAGGGTGGTAAGGCAAGTACATTATTTAAGAAAAAGGACATATCACCGTTAACAGATTATCTTAATAACCTTAATAATTCCTGCTATGTATGTAATAAGATTGAAGAAACTTTCAAAAGATATATTAGAACTGTACATTATCTCTGGGATAAAGAGGATAGTTTCAAAAGAAAATATGAGAGTTCAAAAGGATTTTGCACTAAACATTATGAGGCACTTTTAGTTCAGGCAAAAGATAATCTTAGTGGAGCTGCTTTAGATGGTTTTATAGATGCTACCAATAGAATATATCTGGAGAACATGAAGAGAGTAACAGATGATTTAGAATGGTTCATAGATAAGTTTGATTATAGACATAAAGATGAGCCATGGAAGAATTCTAAAGATGCACTTCCAAGAGCTATAACTAAAACAGTTACAGATGAGGGAAATATGTAGTAAAAACACCTTTCCGTTATAATAAGGTTCTAAAGCCTTGACTATAAGGAAAGGTGTTATTACTTACCAGGAAATTTCGTTGAAATTGTCCTGGTAAGTAAAAAACGCTCCGCCGCAGGCGGAGAATGTCGCAAGCAACATTCTTTATTCATTCTATACCGGATTATTCTTCTGTATCAGCCTTAGCAACAGCTTCTTTAACACTAGTATCTTTAGCTTCAACATCATTAACAGTTTTTTCAGCTTCAACATCATCTTCTGAATCAGTATCATCATCAGCCTTAAAACCTGTAGTATCAATTGATACATCGACATTAACTTTATAATCAGAAGCAGCTTCTTCTTTAGAATTATCTCTTGGAATAGAAACATATTCTCTGTCAGATGATTTTACATCATCCTCGTCTGTGTCAAAATCATCATCTTCTGTGTCATCATCGAAATCTTCATCTTCATCATCAAAGTCAAGACTATCATCATCAAAATCATCTGATGAAGCCTTATATTTGTTATAAAGAGCAACTCCTCCTGCTGCGATAGCACCTGCAACAGCAGTAAATATCAGAGCTTTACCGAATTTTTTAGCCATATGTTCAATACTCCTTTCAAAAATTTATTATAATTCAGGCAGTTACGAAATTCATAATTATAGAAAAAATATATAATTATAAGTTTGTAAGCGGCCAATATTGATGTATATATTGTAATACGTTTAGCACAAAAAATAAAGGCTTAATAATAAAAAATTCAGAAATTTTATATTAAGTTTTATGTTACTTCTTGTTAAAAAAATTTTAAGATGATATTCTATTATATGATATATGGATCTTATTCAGAATGGAGAAATAGAAATGACAAAAGACAGAAAAATAGTATTTTTTGATATCGACGGTACGATATATATGTATAATAAAGGAATTCCTAAGGATACAATACAGGCAATAAAGCAATTAAGAGAGAATGGGCATATCGCAGTTATATGTACAGGACGAACCAAATCAATAGTATTTTCGGAGATATTGAACATCGGATTCGATGGAATTATAGCAGGTGCCGGCACTTATGCAGAATATAACGGTGAGGAAATATATCGTTATGTGCTTGATAAGGAATTACTTAATGAAACAGTAGATGCAATGAAGAAACACAATATAATGGCAATCGCAGAGGGAATTGAATGTGTATGCTTTGACCTTGAAAGAATGCCTGAAAAGTATAAATCAGTATATGACATATATATTAAGACTCCAGGAAATCATATAGGTAACATTGAGAATATAGATGAAATATCAGCATCAAAGTTAAGTGGTGCAGCCATTAATGTAAGTGATATGAAGGATTTTAAAAAGGAATATGCAGATAGATTTACTCTTGTTAATCATGACGAAGATTATGTGGAAATGATTCCTAAGGGATATTCAAAGGCATATGGAATTGAAAAAATGATTAAATATTTAGATATTCCATGGGAGAATACTTATGCATTTGGTGACAGTATGAATGACTACGAGATGCTTAAATATGTTAATTATGGCGTGGCTATGGGGAATGCTTCGGAGAAATTTAAAAAAGAAATGAAGTATACAACCGAGGATTACGATAAAGGCGGCATAAAAAATGCATTAGAAAGGTTTGGATTAATCTGACGAGGTACAATTTTAATGAGAATAATAACTAAGGACAGGAATATAATATTAGAGGATGTCAAAGATTTCAATGTTTCACAGACATTAGAGTGTGGGCAGTGTTTTCACTTTGATAAAATTGCAGAAGACGAATATGGAGTGGTAAATGGCAGAAATCTTCTTCATATAAAGCAGGATAAAGACTGCATTACCTGTTTTGACATTGACGAAAGCACATTTGTAAAAAAATGGGTAAGATATTTTGATCTTGAAAGAGATTATGGAAGTATAAAAGAACATCTGATTATTGCTGATAACAGACTAAAAGAAGCCATTAATGTGAATTATGGTGTGAGAATACTTAATCAGGAATTCATAGAGACACTGATGTCGTTTATAATTTCACAGAATAAGCAGATTCCGCATATAAAGAAGATAGTTAGTGATATTTCTGAAAAATATGGTGAATATCTTGGAAACATAGGTGATAAGAAGTTCTATTCATTTCCGGATAAAAGGACATTGGAACATATTAGCGAAGACGACTACAGAGAATGTAAAACAGGCTTCAGGGCAGCATATTTGAAATCAGCAGCAGACAGAATCACTAGTGATGAGAAATTTACAGATGAAATACTAAGTAAAATGTCATACGGAGATGCTAAAAACGAGTTAATCAAGATAAAAGGTGTAGGCGAAAAGGTTGCAAACTGCGTGCTTTTATTCTCGTTAGGTTTCAGAAATGCATTTCCAGTTGACGTGTGGATTAAGCGAATAATGGAATCTATGTATTTTCATAAAGAGACACCTAATAATGAGATAATGAGCTTTGCAAAAGATAAATTCGGTGAATATGGTGGGTATGCACAGCAATATCTGTTCTATTATGCCAGAGAAAACGGACTCGGAAAATGATAAGTTTAGTAATTAAAAAACTTTTAAGGTTAAACCTATAAAATATATTAAAAAAATGAAAAAAATAAGAAAATTAAAGAAAATTAAAGAAAATAAGAGATATACAAGAAAACAGAAAGAAATAGAAAAACTGTTAAACTTGCAGAATAGAGGTCTTAGACTTAATATAATAGGCAGAAATTAGCACTCAAGCATAAAGAGTGCTAATAACCACTAAGGAAATAAAAACATAATTATATAGTAGCAGAATGGAGGAATTATAATGAAATTAGTACCATTAAATGACAGAGTTGTATTAAAACAGTTAGTAGCTGAAGAAACTACAAAATCGGGTATCGTATTACCTGGTCAGGCAAAAGAAAAGCCACAGCAGGCAGAGGTTGTAGCAGTAGGACCTGGCGGAATGGTTGATGGTAAAGAAGTTAAAATGGAAGTTAAAGTTGGAGATAAAGTTATTTACTCTAAATATTCAGGAACAGAAGTTAAAATTGATGAAGAAGAATATATAATTGTTAGACAGAATGATATTCTTGCAATAGTAGAATAATAGGAGGAATCAGATTATGGCAAAGGAAATTAAATACGGAGCAGAAGCTCGTAAAGCATTAGAAGCAGGTGTTAACCAGTTAGCAGATACAGTAAAAGTTACACTTGGACCAAAAGGAAGAAACGTTGTACTTGATAAATCATTTGGTGCACCATTAATTACAAATGATGGCGTTACAATTGCAAAAGAAATTGAACTTGAAGATTCATTTGAAAATATGGGTGCACAGTTAGTTAAAGAAGTTGCAACAAAGACTAATGATGTAGCAGGTGATGGTACTACTACAGCTACAGTTCTTGCACAGGCAATGATTAATGAAGGTATGAAGAACCTTGCAGCAGGTGCTAATCCAATTATCTTAAGAAAAGGTATGAAGAAAGCGACAGAGGAAGCTGTTAAAGCTATTTCTAAGATGAGCAGCAAAGTTAATGGCAAAGACCAGATTGCTAAAGTCGCAGCTATTTCAGCAGGTGATGACGAAGTAGGTAATATGGTTGCAGATGCTATGGAAAAAGTATCTAATGATGGTGTAATCACAATCGAAGAATCTAAGACTATGATGACAGAATTAGATTTAGTTGAAGGTATGCAGTTTGACCGTGGTTACATTTCAGCTTATATGGCAACAGATATGGATAAGATGGAAGCTGAACTTGACAATCCATATATTCTTATTACAGATAAGAAGATAACAAATATTCAGGACATTTTACCTATACTTGAGCAGATTGTACAGTCAGGTGCTAAATTATTAATTATTGCTGAAGATGTTGAAGGTGAAGCCCTTACAACATTAATCGTTAATAAATTAAGAGGTACATTCAATGTAGTAGCTGTTAAAGCTCCTGGATACGGTGACAGACGTAAAGAAATGCTTAAAGATATTGCTATATTAACAGGTGGTCAGGTAATTTCAGAAGAACTCGGCTTAGAACTTAAAGATACAACAATGGATATGCTTGGCAGAGCTAAATCTGTTAAAGTTCAGAAAGAGAATACAGTTATCGTTGATGGCGAAGGCAAGAAAGAAGATATTCAGGCAAGAGTTGCCCAGATTAGAACACAGATTGAAGAAACAACATCAGATTTCGATAGAGAGAAATTACAGGAGAGACTTGCTAAACTTGCAGGTGGTGTAGCTGTAATCAGAGTTGGTGCTGCAACAGAAACAGAGATGAAAGAAGGCAAACTCCGTATGGAAGATGCTTTAAATGCTACAAGAGCTGCTGTTGAAGAGGGTATTATCTCAGGTGGTGGTTCTGCATACATTCACGCATCTAAAGAAGTTGCTAAATTAGTTGCAACACTTGAAGGCGATGAAAAGACAGGTGCAAACATTATCCTTAAAGCACTTGAAGCTCCATTATATACAATAGCTAAGAACGCAGGACTTGAAGGCTCAGTTATCGTTAATAAAGTAAGAGAATCAGAAGTCGGAATGGGCTTTGATGCATTACATGAAGAATATGTAAGCATGGTTGATGCAGGTATCCTTGATCCTGCTAAGGTTACACGAAGTGCATTACAGAATGCCACAAGCGTTGCATCTACATTATTAACAACAGAATCAGTTGTTGCAAGTATTAAAGAAGATGCTCCTGCAATGCCAGCAGGTGGTGCAGGAATGGGTATGATGTAATACCTGAATTAAAAAGTAATTAAATTAATTTAAACTAGAAAATGCTTCACTCATATGCAAGTATGGGTGGAGCATTTTTTACTTACTAGGAAATTTCGTTGAAATTGTCCTAGTAAGTAAAAACGCTCCGCGAGGATCGCACTGCGGCAGAGCAGAAAATCTTGCTATCGCAATCCGCCGCAGGCGGAGAATGCTGCAAGCGACATTCTTTATTATAATGTATGGGGAGTGTGTCACAAAATATTGCAAAGAGATATTATTTGAAATAATAAATTTGAAATATTAAATTTGAAACATTAAATTTGAAATATTAAAATACGCAGCTGTTGGAAAATGAGCTGTGATATGATACAATAATAATAGTTATACTTTAACAAGGATGCGTAAAGTTCAAATTAAATTGGATATAATAAAAATAGTAGGTCAGGAGGTGCTATGGCATGCAGCTAGAGAAGGTCTGTATTAAGAATTTTAAAGGGATAGCAGAAAAAGAAATAATATTTAAACCGGGCTTCAATTTGATAAAAGGTATTAATGGTACAGGAAAAACATCAATACTTGAAGCTATTGCTGTTGGCCTGGGTGGTTTTGTAGCAGGCTTGCCTGATGTTACAACAAGACATTTTTCGGCAGATGAAGTTAGAAATATTTATGAAAAAACCGGAGATGGTTCTTATAATAAAACAAATGTTATGCCGTTAGAGGTAACAATAGATGCAATTCTAGATGGAGAAGAGTATAGATGGACAAGAGGTAAGAGTAGTATCAAAGCGGCGAGAAGTACAACACAACCTCGTGATATATGTAAAAAAGCAGAGAAAATGTCAGAAGATAGTAATACTGAATTTCCTATATTGGTATATTTAAGTGCGAGTAGAGTATGGTCTCAAAGAAGAGAAAGAACTGAAAATATATTTAGAAAACAATATTTCAGAACTATCGGTTATACAGATGCATTGATAGATGCATCAAATACCAAATTGCTTTTAAACTGGTGTATGAAAATGGAAATGGTTGAATGGAAGAAGGAAAAGAAAATTGCTGAGTATGAAGCTGTAAAACAGGTTGTAGCGAAATTTATGGATATTATGGAAGATACAGAAGGTCACGAAGTGTTTTATGATAAGCAGGAAGAACAATTAATGTATAAAGTTGGAGATAATATTTTGCCAATTGGACAATTAAGTGCCGGATATCAGTCATTGGTCTGGATGGCATTTGATATTGCATATCGGATGGCTGTTTTAAATCCATATAAAAAAGAAAATATTCAGTACACAAGAGGTGTTGTATTGATTGATGAAATAGACTTGCATTTACATCCGGTATGGCAATGGAATATTGTTAAAGCATTAAGAACCGTATTTCCAAATGTTCAGTTTATAGCAGCAACACATTCACCTATACTTTTAGCATCATCTAATGAATTATGGCTTATAGATGTTGAAGACGAGGAGATTAAATATATAGAATCCAGATGTGGGTATGATGCAAATGCAATACTTGAGATGTTTATGGGAGCAAAATCAAAAAATCCGGATACAGAAAATTTAATTCATTCGATATATGTGGATATGAGAAATAAAAAATATGATAATGCGGAAATAAAAATTCAGAAATTGGCAGATATTACAAGTGAAAATAATCCGGAAGTCGTAATGGCAAGGATGGAATTAAAAAGGAGTCAGTATAATTGATATATATTCAAAAGAATGAGGAACCAAAGTGGTTATATTTATATAAGAAAAATAATCCTACAGCAACATATGATACGGAGTCTTTTAATAGTTTGAAAAATGAATTACGTAAAGAACTGCTTAAAGAGCAACATTATTTATGTGCATATTGTTGTAGCCGTATAGGAATTGAAAATTCGCATAATGAACATATAGAGCCGAGAAATCCTAAAGATGGAATAAGTAGAAAATCACTTGCTTATTCAAATATTATTGCTTCATGCAACAATACGAATACGTGTGGACGTAGAAAGAAAAATGAATATGATCCTGAAAAATTTATTTCTCCATTGAATCCAAAGTGTGAGGATATATTTACATATTATCCGGATGGCATAGTGGAGGGAGATCAATATACAATTGATTTATTAAATTTGAATGCATATGAGTTAAGAGAAGCACGAAAGGCTGTATATAAAACAATTATGAGTTTAAATATAGAAACAATTGAATTAATCTATTGTAAAAATAATGAAAAGTTATCACCTTATTATAATGTTATCAAGTGGTTTGTGAAAGTGAACAAAAGTAAATTATCCAAGTGATAACTATTTTGAAACTAATATATATTGAAGCAGAATGGAGAAAATTATGAGCTTTACTCATTTACATGTACATACAGAATTCAGTCTGTTAGATGGTTCGTGTAAGATAAAAGAGATAGTGGCAAGGGCTAAAGAGTTAGGAATGGACAGCCTTGCAATTACTGACCATGGAGTTATGTATGGTGTCATAGATTTCTACAAAGCAGCTAAAGAAGTTGGAATTAAGCCGATTATTGGCTGCGAGGTTTATGTAGCACCGGGTTCAAGATTTAATAAAGAGGCAGGACAGAGTGAGGATAAATATCATCATTTAGTACTTTTAGCTGAGAATAATAAGGGTTATGCTAACCTTATGAAGATAGTATCTAAAGGCTTCATAGATGGATTCTATTACAAACCAAGAGTAGATTATGAAGTGTTAGAACAGTACCATGAGGGAATTATCGCACTTAGTGCGTGTCTTGCCGGAGAAGTACAGAAATATCTTGCAAGAGGTTTTTATGAAGAGGGTAAAAAAGCAGCACTTAGATATCAGGATATATTTGGCAAAGGGAATTATTATCTAGAGCTTCAAGACCATGGAATACCTGAACAGAAGATGGTTAATAGCAGCTTACTTAGAATGAGCAAGGAACTTGATATAGAATTAGTAGCGACAAACGATGTGCATTATATTAATGCGGAAGATAGTGTGGCTCACGACATATTATTATGCATACAGACCGGTAAAAAAGTTTCTGATGAGGATAGAATGAGATATGAGGGAGGACAATTCTATCTGAAGTCTGAAGACGAGATGAGAAAGCTGTTTCCATATGCTTTGCAGGCATTAGAGAATACACATAAGATAGCTCAGAGATGTAATGTTGAAATCGAATTCGGTGTTACAAAACTTCCTAGATATGATGTTCCGGATGGTTATACATCATGGGAATATCTTAATTATCTGTGTACAAAAGGACTTAATGAGAAATACCCTGATGATGACGGAACATTACGGGAAAGATTAGATTACGAATTAGGAATAATCAATAAAATGGGATATGTTGATTATTTCTTAATTGTGTGGGATTTTATTAATTATGCTAAAAGTAATGACATAATGGTAGGACCGGGAAGAGGTTCTGCAGCGGGAAGTATTGTATCTTATTGCTTGGGAATTACCGATATTGACCCGATTAAATATGATTTACTCTTTGAAAGATTCCTTAATCCAGAGAGAGTATCAATGCCTGATATAGACGTTGATTTCTGCTACGAAAGAAGACAGGAAGTAATAGATTATGTTGTTAGAAAATATGGTAAAGACAGAGTCGTTCAGATAGTTACATTTGGTACTTTGGCGGCAAGAAATGTTATTCGTGATGTCGGGCGAGTTTTAGACCTGCCATATGCAATAGTAGACGAAGTGGCGAAAATGATACCGAAAGATATCGGAATAACCATTCAGAAAGCGTTAGACCAGAGTGAAGATTTCAGAAAATTATATAACAGCAACGAAGAGGTCAAGAATCTAATCAATATGGCGAAAAGACTTGAGGGACTTCCAAGACATACATCAATGCATGCCGCAGGTGTCGTTATCAGCCAGAAATCAGTTGATGAATATGTACCTCTGTCAAGAGCTTCAGATGGTTCTGTTACAACACAGTACATTATGACTACACTAGAAGAATTAGGACTTCTTAAGATGGACTTTCTAGGACTTCGTACCCTTACCGTAATACAGAATGCTGTCAAATATGCTGAGAAATCAACGGGCAGAAAAATAGATATTAACAAGATTGATTACAATGACAAAAATGTTTTAGACTATATCGGAACAGGTAAAACAGATGGTATATTCCAGCTTGAAAGTTCAGGAATGAAGAACTTCATGAAAGAATTAAAACCACAGAGTTTAGAGGATATCATAGCAGGTATTTCTTTATATCGTCCGGGTCCAATGGACTTTATTCCTAAATACCTTGAGGGTAAGAATAATCCTGATAATATAACATATGATTGTCCGCAGTTAGAAAAGATTCTTAAACCAACATATGGCTGTATTGTATATCAGGAACAGGTAATGCAGATAGTAAGAGAATTAGCAGGATATACGCTTGGAAGAAGTGATCTTGTAAGACGTGCCATGTCTAAGAAGAAACAAAGTGTAATGGAGAAAGAGAAGAAGAATTTCGTCTATGGTAATCCTGAGGAAAATGTTAAGGGCTGCATTGCAAATGGTATAGATGAGCAGATTGCGATAAAAATATATAATGATATGATGGACTTCGCAAAATATGCATTTAATAAATCTCATGCTGCTGCTTATGCTGTAGTTTCTTATCAGACAGCATTTTTAAAATATTACTATCCGGTAGAATATATGGCTGCACTTATGACATCTGTAATTGAAAATAGTACAAAAGTATCAGAATACATTGTAACAAGCAGAAGTATGGGAATCAAACTATTGCCACCAGATATCAATGAGGGTGAGAGTGGTTTCTCAGTTAAGAACAACAGTATTGTATATGGACTCAGTGCGATAAAAAGTATTGGTAAATCCGTAATAGACACCATTGTGGAAGAAAGAGAATTAAATGGTAAATATACAAGCCTTAAGAATTTCATAGAGAGGTTATCAGGTAAAGAAGTTAACAAACGTACTGTCGAGAACTTTATTAAGGCAGGCGCATTTGACAGCTTAGATGGCAACAGAAGACAGCTAATGACTGTATATTCAAGAATTATTGATTCAGTAAATGAAGAAAAGAAGAAGTCCATAACAGGACAGATGAGTCTGTTTGACTTGGTTTCTGATGAAGATAAGGCAGATTATGAAATAAGAATGCCTGATTTAGAAGAGTATTCAAAGGAAGAAAAATTAGCCTTTGAAAAAGAAGTTCTAGGTGTGTATGTTTCAGGACACCCATTAGAGCAGTACGAAGATAAATGGAGAAAAAATGTCAAATCATTTACTAAAGATTTCATAACAGATGAAGAGGGTAATACTATAGCTAAAGATAACACGGTTACGATTGTCGGTGGAATGATTGATACTATCACACTTAAGACCACAAGAAACGGTAAAACAATGGCATTTATAACACTTGAAGATTTATATGGTGTTATGGAGATACTCATATTTCCAAATGTTTTAGAAAGATACAGATATATGCTTAAGGAAAATGAAAAGATATTTGTCAAAGGAAAGGTCTCTATCGGAGATGATGAGCAGGGCAAATTAATATGTGACCAGATTATCAGCTTTGATAAAGTGCCAAGAGAATTATGGATTCAGTTCAAGGATAAGAATGAGTATATGCTTAAGGAAAATGAACTTCTGGAATTCATAAGAAACAGTGATGGGAATGATACACTTATAATTTATTGTAAAGCTGAAAAGGCAAAGAAAGTATTTCCTAGAAATATGCGTGTAAATGCGGATGCTGGCATGGTTAATCAGCTGTCGGAAAAATATGGCACTGATAATGTAAAAGTTGTAGAAAAAAGCATTGAAATCGCCTAAAAAATGAATTACAATATTATATGTGTTTGTGTGAAATAAAAAAGTAAAGATATATAGAATAAATGGAGGCATATTATGGAAAATCAGGTAAAAACAATTGGTGTACTTACAAGCGGTGGAGATGCTCCAGGAATGAATGCAGCTATCAGAGCTGTAGTAAGAACAGCGATTTCTAAAGGACTTAAAGTTAAAGGAATTATGAGAGGTTACGCAGGACTTCTTAATGAAGAAATCGTAGATATGGATACTAAGAGCGTCGCTGATATTATACAGAGAGGTGGTACAATCCTTTATACAGCAAGATGTGAAGAATTCAGAACTGCAGAGGGACAGAAGAAAGGTGCAGAGATATGTAAGAAGCATGGTATCGACGGATTAGTTGTAATCGGTGGTGACGGTTCTTTCCAGGGTGCACAGAAGTTATCTCATTTAGGAATAAATACAATTGGTGTACCGGGAACAATCGACTTAGATATCGCATGTACAGATTACACAATTGGTTTTGATACAGCAGTTAATACAGCTATGGAAGCAATTGATAAAATCAGAGATACATCAACATCTCATGAGAGATGCAGTGTTATCGAAGTTATGGGACGTCACGCAGGCTATATTGCATTATGGTGTGGTATTGCAAATGGTGCTGAAGATATATTACTTCCTGAGAGATATGATGGCAATGAAGCTAAGTTAATCGAGCATATCAAGGATACTAAGAAGAAAGGCAAGAAACATCATATCGTAATAAATGCAGAGGGTATCGGTGATTCACAGGCAATGGCTAAGAGAATTGAAGCTGAAACAGGAATGGAAACAAGAGCTACAATATTAGGACATATGCAGCGTGGTGGAAGCCCAACATGTAAAGACAGAGTATATGCTTCAATAATGGGTGCATATGCAGTTGATTTACTTTGCCAGGGTAAGAGTGACAGAGTTGTTGCACATTCTCATGGTGAATATGTAGATTACGAAATAGATGAAGCACTTGCAATGAAGAAAGATATAGATGAATATCAGTATGATGTAAGCAAACATTTAGCAAGATAACAAAAGTAATTACAGGAAAAGATTAATGATAACTTCAACAGCTAATTCACAGATTAAAAATGTAATGAAACTTCAGACGCAGGCTAAGGCAAGAAATAAAGCAGGTCAGTTCATAGTTGAAGGAATAAGAATGTGTGTAGAGATTCCGAAAGATAGAATAGTAAAAATATATATTTCGGAAAGCTTTTATAATAATTCAAATAACTCTTCTAATGACAATATTAAGCAACTGACTGCTGATACAGATTATGAATTAGTGGAGGATAATGTATTTAAACAAATGTCGGACACTGTTACTCCACAGGGCATACTGGCAATAGTGAATAAGAAAGAAGCCTGCTTTGAAGACATTCTTGATAGAAAAACCTATCTTGTCTTGGAAAATATTCAGGATCCCGGTAATCTTGGTACAATATTAAGAACAGCAGAGGGTGCAGGAATTGACGGAATAATAATGAATAAAGGAACGGTAGATATCTACAATCCTAAGGTTGTAAGGTCTACAATGGGTTCAATATTCAGAGTTCCATTTATGTATTGTGATGACATTATGGGTAAGGTAGAAGAATTAAAGAAAAGCGGTGTAAAAGTATATGCTGCAGCCCTTGGAGGCACAAGAAATTATTCTGAACCTGATTATACTAAGCCATCTGCATTTGCAATAGGCAACGAGGGGAACGGACTTACCGATGAGATGATTAATGCAGCAGATGAACGTATAAAGATACCTATGCTTGGTAAAGTTGAATCACTTAATGCAGCAAATGCAGCAGGAATACTGATGTATGAAGCATTCAGACAGAAAGGGTTCTAATGTGGAATATAGGACAGAACGTTTGATAATCAGGATTAATCCTCAACACGTTTTGTCTTATAATTTTCTAATTAAGTATTGTGTAGTGAATGAACAAATAATTAAAATAAAAGCTCCACCTTATATATCAACGTATTAACAAAAATCATAATGCATTGATATATAAGGTGGAGTTTATATCTTTATTAAGTTTTGTAAATATATTTACAAAACTTAATAAAGACTAATAGTGAAATTAATCACTTCATTATGTACTACAAATTAAAGTTCAACAAAATAATCGCCATTTGATAAACCGTTAACTACAAAATAAGCTCTGTGTTCTTCTGGTTTGAAATAAATTTCGATAGTCTTAATCTCTTCAAGTTTACCCTGGAATTTATCAACCCAAACTTTCTTAACAGTTTCAAGAATATCAGAAGCAACTACTTCTTTTCCACTAAACTGAAGAACGTAAGTTGCGTTAATTACTGCAGCTTCTTTCTTAGCTGTTGTCTTTTTAGCAGTAGTAGCTTTCTTAGTAGCTGGCTTCTTAGCGGCTGCTTTCTTAGCAGGTGCTTCGACAGCTTTTGCCTCAACAGTGCTATTTGCTGTTGCCTTTGTTTCTGTAGTAGCATTTACAGCAGTGGCTTTGGTAGTAGCTGGAGTTACATTAGCCTTAGAATCTGCTGCGCTTGTTTTAGATTTAGTTGCCATAATACTTTATTCCTCCTTAACCTAGGATAACTCCTACGAGAATAATACCCCTTTATTGCAAATTTTGCAACATCTTATACACTTTTTTTCTTAAAATTACAAAAACATATTAGCGAATTGTGTCAAAATTATACTAAATATACAAAGAAAGTAAAAAAACATATTGTAAAAGGCCTTAAAGTCGAGGCTTTTCCAAAAACTTGACAAATAAATGAATCTCTGTTAAAATACTTTCGTAACAAAACGTAACAATTTTGTAACAAATATGAATAACAATTGTAATTATTGGAGGTTTTCATGAGACTTAAAAGTAGAATGACAACAGTTGCTACATCGGCAGCAGTAATGGCTATGTCAGGTATGCTGGTAGTTGGCGCGGCAGAAGTTACTACAAGAAAAGATAGTGAAAATAAGGCAGCAATAGTAAAAGAAGTAGAATCAACAGATATGTTGATGGACGAAGTAGCTAACGTTATGCCGGCAGAGACAGAAATTGTTAAAGCAGCAGAAGAGACAGAAGCCCCAACGGAAGTTCAGACTGAAGCAGAGACAGAACCTGCCACACAGGAACAGCCTGCATCAGCATTTGCAGGCAAGTTTATGGTAAATGTAGATGAGTACCTTAATATAAGAGCAGCGGCTGATGAGAACAGTGACGTGGTTGGTAAATTATATGCAGGTGCAGGTGGAACTGTTTTAGAAAGAGGCGAAGAATGGACTAAGATTAGTTCAGGAAGCGTTGAGGGATATGTAGCTACAGCATATATATTATTTGATGCAGATGCAGAATATAAGGCAAATGAAGTTGGTACATGGAAAGTTACTGTATTAGAAGATTCGATAAGAATCAGAAAGTTACCAAGTACAGAAGCAGGTGTATGGGGACTTGCAGAACAGAACGATGTATATAAATGTACAAAGATTACTGACGGCTGGTTAGAAATCAATTATGATGGTGAAATCGGATATGTTTCAACAGATTATGCAAAAGTAGAATTAGTAATAGGTCAGGCAGTTTCAAGAGAAGAAGAACTTGAACAGATTAGAAGAGAAGAGGAAGAGAAAGCTGCTAAAGAAGCCGAGGCTAAGAGAAAAGAAGAAGAGGCTAAAGCAGAGGAAAAGAAAATTGCTTCAGCAAGTAAATTCGTAGAGACAGTTCAGACTTCAGCTTATAACGTATCAGAAAATGATGTGTATTTATTAGCATGTTTAGTATGCGCAGAAGCAGGATATGAACCATATGAGGGAAAATTAGCAGTTGCAAATGTTGTACTTAACCGTTTAAATAGTGGTGCATATGGAAGCACAATGTCAGCTGTTATATACGCACCTGGACAGTTCAGCGTTGCAGCAAGTGGAAGACTTGCATCAGTAATGGCAGCAGGACCTAACAGTGAATCAATTACTGCAGCTAAAGATGCACTTTCAGGAACAAATAACGTTCCTAATTATTCTAGCTTCCGTTCATGCGGTGGCGCCAATTACAGCAATTATAACAATTACTCAATTATTGGCAACCAGGTATTCTATAACTAATAATATAGTAGATAACTTAAAATTCGCACATATATAACAGATGATTTAACTCTATTATATATGTGCGAATTTTTAGCATCTTCTAACGTGCATAATATCATACGTTAGAAAAGGCTATAAAAAGCATTATCACTTGTAAAATAATTGAAAATAGATTATTATTAACAAAGATACATTAACAAAGATTTTCAGGAAAGGATTAAAATCAAGGGTGAAGATATGGAAGCAATATATTGGCTGATTATTTTTCTTGTTTTGCTGGTAATTGAAATCTTTACATTAGGTCTTACAACCATATGGTTTGCAATTGGTGCAGTCGCAGCAATAATTGCAGCATTAGCAGGTGCAGAAGTTATTGTACAGGTAATGTTATTTATAATTGTATCATTTATAACATTAGTACTTACAAGACCAATAGCGGTAAAATACCTAAGGAAGAATACCTTAAAGACGAATGTAGATGAACTGATAGGAAAGACAGCAGTAATTACTAAGCCTATTATTGATGAGAATAATATCGGTGAGGCTAAGATAGAGGGAGAAATATGGTTAGCTAAATCAGTTGATGGTAAAATGATTAAAGAAGGAGAGATTGTTAAGGTAGTAGAAGTAAATGGTGTTAAGTTGATTGTTAAAAAATCAATATAACATATAAGATTGTATAAGTATATTACAATCAGGTTAATTGTGATTTAGATATTAAATATCTGAATCATGCAAAACAAAATATGAATGGAGGAAGAATATGAATTCAGTAATTCTAGCAGCAGGCAGCATAGGTGGATGGATATTTGCCATTATAATAATAGTAATTCTTGTACTTATTATTTCATGTGTTAAAGTCGTTCCACAGACACAGGCATTTGTAATTGAAAGATTAGGTGGATATAAATGTACATGGTCAGTAGGTTTACATTTCAAAGTGCCAATCATTGATAACATTGCAAGAAGAGTAGTATTAAAAGAGCAGGTAGTTGATTTCGCACCACAGCCTGTTATCACAAAAGATAACGTAACAATGAGAATTGATACAGTTGTATTCTATCAGATAACAGACCCTAAGTGTTTCGCGTACGGTGTTGAGAATCCAATTATGGCTATTGAAAATCTTACAGCAACAACACTTAGAAATATCATTGGTGATCTCGAACTTGACCAGACACTTACATCAAGAGAGACAATTAACGATAAGATGAGAGTATCATTAGACGTTGCAACAGACCCTTGGGGTATCAAAGTTAAACGAGTAGAGCTTAAGAACATTATTCCACCAGCAGCTATTCAGGATGCAATGGAGAAACAGATGAAGGCTGAACGTGAAAGAAGAGAAGCAATTCTTAGAGCAGAAGGTGAGAAGACATCTACAATTCTTGTTGCAGAAGGTAAGAAATCAGAAATGATTCTTGCAGCGGAAGCTGAGAAAGAAGCAGCTATACTTAGAGCAGAAGCTAAGAAGGAAGCTACAATTCGTGAAGCAGAAGGTCAGGCAGAAGCTATTAAAGCTGTTCAGAACGCTAATGCAGATGGTATCAGAGCTATTAAAGAGGCAGGTGCAGATGCATCGGTATTACAGATTAAGAGTTTAGAAGCATTTGCTAAAGCAGCAGATGGAAAAGCTACAAAGATTATTATTCCATCAGAGATTCAGGGCTTAGCAGGAAGCATCAAGGCAATTTCAGAAGTTGTTAAAGACCAGTAATCAGAAATAAATTATTCATAGTGTTAAGGTATCAAAACACTAATTGATATTATTTATAATAGCAGGACTTAACTATTGAATGAAAATATTTAATATTTTCTGTAAATAGATGAGTCTTGCTATTTGACTTATTAGAAAAAATTAAGTATTATTAGTAAATGAATATAAATATATATTACGTGTCGCAGATGCCACATAAGAAGCTTTAATATAATGCATTTGCAGAATGGAGAATAAGATGAAGAAAATAGATTTACAGGGAAGAAATTTCTTGACATTACGTGACTTTTCGAAAGAAGAGATAGAATATCTTATAGATTTGTCCGCAGAACTTAAGGAGAAGAAGAAAAAGGGATTAAGAGTAGATAACTACAGAGGTCAGAATGTAGCATTAATATTTGAAAAGACAAGTACACGAACACGTTGTTCATTTGAAGTAGCTGCACATGACCTTGGTATGGGAACAACATATCTTGATCCGTCAGGTTCACAGATTGGTAAGAAAGAAAGTATTCCTGATACTGCAAGAGTTCTTGGAAGAATGTTTGATGGTATTGAATACAGAGGTTTTGGACAGGATATAGTAGAAGAACTTGCTAAATATGCAGGAGTTCCTGTATGGAATGGTCTTACTAATGAATACCATCCAACACAGATGATAGCTGATATGTTAACAATTAAAGAGAAATTCGGTAAATTAGCCGGATTAAAATTCGTATATATGGGTGATGCAAGATACAATATGGGTAATTCGCTTATGATAGCCTGCTCTAAATTAGGTTTAGATTTCGTAGCTTGTACAGCTAAGGAATATTTCCCGGATGCAGAATTAGTTGCAATCTGTAAAGAATATGCTAAAGAATCAGGCGGAAGCATTGTGCTTACTGAAAGTGTAGAAGAAGGAACAAAAGATGCCGACATTATCTATACTGATGTATGGGTATCAATGGGCGAGGACGAAAGCGTATGGGAAGAGAGAATTAATGCATTAATGCCATATCAGGTTAATAAAAATGCTATGGCAAATGCAAAAGATACAGCAATATTTATGCATTGTCTCCCAGCTTTTCATGACCTTAAGACTAAAATCGGCAAGGAAATATATGAGAAATTCGGTATAAAAGAAATGGAAGTAACAGACGAAGTGTTTGAATCACCGCAGTCTGTAGTATTTGATGAAGCAGAGAACAGAATGCATTCAATCAAGGCAATAATGGCAGCAACTCTTAAACCAAGTACATATTAGAATATGTGAGGTAAAAGGAGGTAAAGATGAAAAAGGATAGTTCGAAAAGTGACAGACGAAGACGAAACCTGCACTCGTCAGGAATATATGATACAATTAATATCATTATGGGAATCGGAGCTATAATTGCTGCAATAGTAATCTTTATTGACCAGACTAAATACGAGAAAGCATTTACGTTAGAATTTTTATTCACATCAATACTTAATCTATGTATGGGAGTAAAATATTACCAGCGAAGAGAGATTGCTAAAACAATTGCGTTATTCATAGCAGGAATATTCCTATTGGCAATGATGATAATCAGTTTTATTGCATTGTGGCGATAGAACATATATATTAAGGTAAATGTTATTATTTACCGGTGAATAAATACTATAAATATTTTGTGTGAAATAATGACATATGATATAGAACATATAACCAAATAAGTAAATGTGGAAGGACTTTTGAATATGGGAGAAAATACGGTGCTTTGTGGAGCAAACTCATATGAGCAGAAATATTATTTTAATTCTGATTTTGATAAATTGCCGGATAGTATTAAAGATGAACTGAAGATAATGTGCGTATTATTTACAGAGGACATCGGAGGAATTATTACTCTGGAATTTACAGAGGACGGAACATTAGAATTCAAAGTAATGTGTGATGATTATGATGTTACTTTTGATGATATAGGCTGTGGTTTAAAGATTAAACAGTTGCAGACAGAGAAAAGAGATTTGTTAGAATCACTAGAGACATTCTACAAGATATTCGTGTTAGGCGAATGTGAATAATCATGAAATGGAGAAATAAGATGCTATTAGTTGTAGACATAGGAAATACGAACATAACACTGGGAGTATTTGAAAATGAAGATATAACAGCAACATTCAGAATAACTACAAAGATACAGAGAACCTCAGATGAATTCGGAATATTAATCACGAATCTTCTAAACAGTAGAAAGATTGAAACTAGCAGAATTAAAGATGTAATTATATCATCAGTTGTTCCGGATGTAATGCATTCATTTGAAAATACAGTGGTTAAATATCTTAACAAAAAGCCAATTATTGTAGGCCCGGGCATAAAGACAGGAATTAAACTTGTAACCGGAAATGCACCGGAGATAGGTGCGGACAGAATCGTAGATGCAGTAGGCGGATATGAATTGTATGGCGGACCTGTTATCGTTATAGATTTCGGAACAGCAACAACATACGATTATATAACCGAAGATGGTGCATTTGCAGCAGGTATTACATCACCGGGAATTAAGATATGTGCAAAGGCATTGTGGGAAGATACAGCAAAATTACCAACAATAGATATCAGAAAACCAGATTCAATACTTGCTAAAGATACTATTTCAAGTATGCAGGCAGGACTTGTATATGGATACATTGGTCAGACAGAATATATAATCGATAAGATTAAAGAAGAAACAGATAACGATAGAATTAAAGTAGTAGCGACAGGCGGACTTGGTAAAATCATTGCAGATTCAACAGATAAAATCGATATTTACGACAGCAACCTTACACTTAAGGGACTTCGCCTCATTTATAACAGAGTCAAGGGTATTTCATAGGTAATTTACAGATGAAGATAGGAAATGTTGAAATTAAAAACAATATAGCACTTGCTCCTATGGCGGGTGTAACAGATTTACCGTATAGAATACTTTGTAAAGAGATGGGCTGCGGACTTCTGTATACGGAAATGGTCAGTGCAAAAGCTATATTATATAAGAATAAAAACACTGAGCCTTTGTTAGAAACCAATGAAGCAGAGACCCCGATAGCAGTACAATTATTTGGTTCAGATCCAGAGATAATGGGCAATATGGCAAGAAAACTCTGTGAAGAGAGGACATTTGACATAATAGATATAAATATGGGATGTCCCGTTCCTAAGATTGTTAATAATCATGAGGGCAGTGCGCTTATGAAGAATCCAAAGCTGGTCGAAGAAATACTTACAAACATTGTATCGAAAGTAGACAGACCTGTAACCATCAAGATTCGAAAAGGCTTTGATGAGCAGAATGTAAATGCGGTGGAGATTGCAAAGGTAGCGGAAAGTTGTGGAGTGTCTGCAATAGCTGTTCATGGAAGAACCAGAGAACAGTATTATTCAGGAAATGCAGACTATAAAGTCATAGCTGATGTAAAGCAAAATGTAAGTATTCCTGTAATCGGAAATGGTGATATAAGAGGCATAGAAGATGCAAAGAGAATCTATGAGGAAACAGGCTGCGATGGAATAATGATTGGAAGAGCAGCAAGAGGCAATCCATGGATATTCAGAGATGTAGCCGATTATTTTGAAAAAGGAGTAATCAATGAACCGCCTGACAGACAGGAAGTCAAGAAAATGATTTTGAGACATGCAGGACTTCTTATTAAATATAAAGGCGAATATACGGGAATTCGTGAAATGCGAAAACATGTAGCATGGTATACAACCGGTATGCCACATTCATCTAATATAAGAAATATGGTAAACCAGACAGAAAGTTATGATGAATTAGCAGAGCTGATTGAGAAATTTATTTAGATATGGCAGATAGTTTATAAATATAATTGTAAATGTGTTAACAAAACTAATGTAATATATAAACGTAGTAAATTAACTAATGTAATATGTAAACGTAGTAAATTAACTAATGTAATATATAGAATTAGTAAATTAACTAATGTAATATGTAAACTTAGTAAATTTACTAAAATATATGACATATCAATATATTTATATGATATGTAAAAGCAGTAATTAAAGTAGAAATATGTTGTAAATATAATACAAGGACACGACCTTGACATTGGCAAATGTTTAGGATATAATCCTTGTTTAGTATATGAAATTGTTCAGGAAGGGCGCGGAAAAATGTCAGATAAAAAAAATATATTAACTTATTCAGGATTAAAAAAATTAGAAAGTGAACTTGAGAATTTAAAAGTTGTCAGAAGAAAAGAAATTGCTGACAAGATTAAAGAAGCAAGAGAACAGGGCGACTTATCAGAAAATGCAGAATATGATGCTGCTAAAGAAGAGCAGGGACATATCGAGAAGAGAATCGAAGAAATCGAGAAGATTCTTAAGAATGCTGAAGTTGTAGACGAAGACGAAATAGACTTAGAGAAAATCAACGTAGGCTGTAAAGTTAAATTATTCGATATAGAATATGATGAAGAATTAGAATTTAACCTTGTAGGTTCAACAGAAGCAGACAGTCTTAATAATAAGATTTCTAATGAATCACCATTAGGTAAGGCTTTAATTGGCTGCAAAGTCGGAGAAATAGTAGATGTTGAAACACAGGCAGGAATTTCACAGTACGAGATTCTTGATATCCAGAGAAATGTAGAAGAATAGTAGAAATGAGATGAGATAGAAGGAGTGGAAGTTGTGGCACAACAAAAGAATAACACACAAGAACAGGACATCAACCAGTTATTAAAAGTCAGAAGAGAGAAATTAGCAGATTTACAGGCAAATGGCAAGAATCCATTTGAGATAACAAAATATGACGTAACATATCACACAGCAGATGCTAAGGCAGAATACGAAGCTCATGAAACAGAGATTTTAGCCGGAAGAGAGAAAGTAAATGTTGATGGTCTTGACGAGCAGCAGGCAAGAGATGCAATCAATCAGGATTACAACGAGAGAAGAGCTATTATGGATGCAGCTCCTATTAATGTCTCAATAGCCGGACGTATGATGTTCAAACGTGTAATGGGTAAAGCATCATTTTGTAATATTCAGGACCTGAAAGGTAATATACAGGTATACGTTGCCAGAGATTCTGTTGGCGAAGATAAATATGCAGATTTTAAGAAATCAGATATCGGTGATATCTTTGGTGTAGAGGGTTTCTTATTCAGAACTAAGACAGGCGAAATATCAATTCACGCATCAAATATCACAATGTTATCAAAGAGTCTTCAGATTCTTCCAGAGAAATATCATGGAATGACTAATACAGACTTAAGATATAGACAGAGATATACAGACTTAATTATGAATCCTGAGGTAAAGGAGACATTTATTAAGCGTTCGAAAATTATTAAAGAAATCCGTAATTTCTTAGATACAAGAGACTTTATGGAGGTTGAGACACCTATGCTTGTGTCGAATGCAGGTGGTGCAGCAGCCAGACCTTTCGAGACACATTATAATGCATTAGACGAAGATGTAAAACTTCGTATTTCTCTTGAATTATATTTAAAGAGACTTATTGTCGGTGGCTTAGAAAGAGTATATGAAATCGGCAGAGTATTCCGTAACGAGGGTGTAGATACAAGACATAACCCTGAATTTACACTTATGGAATTATATCAGGCATATACAGATTACAACGGAATGATGGAACTCACAGAGAGTATGTTCCGTTACCTTGCAGAAAAAGTCTGTGGAACAACAAAGATAACATATAACGGAATTGAAATCGACCTTGGCAAGCCATTTGAACGTCTTACAATGAATGATGCAATTAAGAAATATACAGGAATTGATTTCGATACAGTTAAGACAGATGAAGAAGCTAAGAAGATTGCTGATGAAAATCATATTGAATATGAAGAACGCCATACTAAAGGTGACATCATCAATTTATTCTTCGAGGAATTCTGTGAAAAGAACTTAATTCAGCCAACATTTATTATGGATCACCCAATCGCAATTTCACCACTTACTAAGATGAAACCTGACGATCCAGAGAAAGTTGAGCGTTTCGAATTATTTATCAACACATGGGAAATGTGTAACGCATATTCAGAATTAAATGATCCTATCGACCAGAGAGAGAGATTCAAACTTCAGGATGCTGCCGCAGATGCCGGTGATGAAGAAGCTAACCACACAGACGAGGACTTCTTAAATGCTCTTGAAATCGGTATGCCTCCAACAGGTGGTATTGGATACGGAATAGACAGACTTGTGATGTTATTAACAGATTCACCTGCGATTAGAGATGTGTTATTGTTCCCGACAATGAAAACATTGGGTGGAACAGACGCACCGAAGAAGGCAGAAAAAGCAGTGACCGCACAGGCTGAAACAGTGGAAGAAAAGATTGATTTTTCCAATGTAAAAATTGAGCCGCTGTTCGAGGAAATGGTTGATTTTGAGACGTTCAGCAAGTCCGATTTCCGTGCAGTAAAGGTTCTGGAATGCGAAGCCGTTCCGAAGTCTAAGAAGCTGCTGAAGTTCGTTCTCGATGACGGAACAGACGAGAAACGTGTGATTTTAAGCGGTATTCACGAGTATTACGAGCCGGAAGAACTGGTTGGCAAGACTTGTATCGCAATCACAAATCTGCCGCCGAGACCGATGATGGGTATTGAATCCTGCGGTATGTTAATCTCTGCTGTTCATGAAGAAGATGGACATGAGGGATTGCATTTACTCATGGTAGATAACCACATTCCGGCTGGTGCGAAGCTGTATTAAAAACCAGAATTTCCATAAGACTTTTTATGAGTTTATCGAGTGTTTGACATCAAATTGACATCAAATTTATGTCACTTGGTGGACTAATATGGATTGTCAAAGTATATTTTAGAAATTAGAATCTTTCAAAACTTAATAGTTGAATGCTATTAAAAGGACATTTTCCAATAAAACGGAGAGTGTCCTTTTTCTGTTGTTATGGTCAAAACAAAATCAAAAATAGCACAAGGAGGGTTCTATTATGACAAGTACAGCGTTAGGAGCAGAGAACACAAAGAAAGAGAGTATTATTTTTATCAGCGATGCACATGAGAAATTCTACTACGAAAAATTAAAGGAAGTTCGGTATCAGGATGTTTACCACAAGGCACTTTTGTATTGTCTTGGCATCAGCGATGATACTAGAAGAAATGTTTACAGAATTTATGACTTCAAAAATGGAAACGTAAAAACAGAGTGTTTGCAGGAAGGCTGGCAGACAAGTGGAAGTATGAGAGTAGTCAGAATGGCATTTAATCTGTATTGTAATGGTACACCGAGCGTTTTCGATTACGATGACACAGAGGAGCAGATTGTCGAATGCAAAGAGTATACGGTAGAGGAATTATTCTGCTGTGCCTATGCACCGTTCTTCTGGCAGGCAATACAGATTCGATACCCGGAATATGCTACTTACAACTATAAGCTGCACGCCTTATTTGGAGGTACAGACTAATGTTGAAAATCAGATTGATGGGAACGAAAAATGATATTAAATGGTTCGGAAAGATTTTGCAGAGGAATCCAAAAGTGGAGGTAACGGAGTTTTCGGATACCTACCCGAATAAAGGGACAAAGAAATTTTACCGGGCGTATGTAGAAGTAAGAAAAAGCAACGTAGCAGAAAAATAGCAGAGAACAAAGGAGAATGTATCATGTGTAAAATAATCGCAATCGCAAATCAGAAAGGTGGAGTCGGAAAGACCACCACAACAAGCAATTTAGGAATAGGTCTGGCAAAGCAGGGCAGGAAAGTCCTGCTGATAGATGCCGATGCCCAGGGCAGTCTGACAGACAGTCTTGGATTTACAGAGCCGGACAAGCTGGAAGAAACGCTTGCAACGGCACTTGGCAATATTATCAATGATGTGGACATGGAAGCGGATTATGGCATTCTGAAACATAAAGAGGGAATAGACCTTATGCCGGGAAACATTGAGCTTTCCGGTTTGGAAGTATCTCTTGTAAATGTGATGAGCAGAGAGCTTGTAATGCGTTCCTACATAGAGCTGATAAAGGATAACTACGATTATATCCTGATTGACTGTATGCCGTCCCTCGGTATGATTACCATAAATGCCTTTGCCTGTGCGGACAGTATCTTGATTCCGGTGCAGGCTGCGTATCTTCCGGCAAAAGGTTTACAGCAGCTTATTAAGACAATCGGCAAGGTAAGACGGCAAATCAATCCGAAGCTGACGATTGAGGGCATTCTGCTGACAATGGTGGATGCCAGAACAAATTATGCAAAGGATATTACAGCATTGCTGGTGGAGAATTACGGGAGTAAGGTGCGGATATTTGAAAACAGTATCCCGATTTCTGTCCGTGCGGCAGAGATTTCCGCAGAAGGTATCAGTATCTATGAGCATGATCCGAAAGGCAAGGTAGCCGCTGCATACCAGTCTTTGACAGAGGAGGTGCTTGGGGATGAGTAAAGCCGGAAGTGCCGCAAAGGTCAAATTAAGTAGTTTTGATGATTTATTTGGAAGTTCCGAAGAAAATGCAGGCAGTGAGGAACAGATTATCAGGGCAAAACTCACGGATTTGCATGAGTTTAAAAACCACCCATTCCGTGTACTGGACGATGAAAAAATGGAAGAAACAACGGAAAGTATCAGCAAGTACGGGGTACTCGTACCGGGGATTGCAAGACCGAGAGCAGAGGGCGGTTATGAAATCATAGCCGGACACCGGAGAAAGCGTGGTTCAGAACGGGCAGGAAAAGAAGATATGCCTGTGATTGTCCGCAACTATACTGATGATGAAGCCACAATTATCATGGTAGATTCTAACATTCAGCGTGAGGATATTCTACCGAGTGAAAAGGCGAAAGCCTATGCCATGAAGTATGAAGCCATGAAACATCAGGGCAGAAAAGGGACTGGAAATACGCTTGATGAGGTAGGAGAAGCTGCCGGGGAAAGCGGGAAGACCGTGCAGAGGTATATTTGGCTTGCAAGGCTGTCTGATGAGTTGTTAGAGCTGGTTGATAAGAAAAAAATCGGTCTGGTACAGGGCGTTGATATTTCCTTTCTGACCGAGGAAGAACAGCAGTGGGTCTTGGTTATTCTTGAGGAAAGCGGAGCAGGGATTTCTACAGCACAATCCGCAAAGCTGAAAGAATACGGGAAGAACGGGGAACTGACGCTGCCAATGGTACGGCTGATTCTGACGGAAGAAAAGCCGAAAGAGAGAAAAGTTACAATTAAATCTGAGAAAATCAGCCAGTTTTTTTCAGAGGATTACTCCAGTGAAGAAATTGAGGGGATTATCCTGCAATTATTGGAGGAATGGCAAAATAAGCAGTAAAGGAGGCACGGTAAAGTGGGTAAGCAGATACAGTTTGATTATTATTACGGGATTGAAGCAGAGCAGTTTTCCTTTTATCGTGTTCCCCGGTTACTGATTAAGGACGAGCGTTTCAAGGGGCTTAGCAGTGATGCGAAGCTCCTGTACGGTCTGATGCTTGACAGACTGTCCCTGTCTATGAAAAATGGCTGGCTTGACAGCGAGAACAGGGCGTATATTATTTATACGATTGATAACATCATGGAAGATTTGGGATGTGCGAAGGCAACCTGTGTGAAGATTATGAAAGAATTGGACAGTGATAACGGTATAGGGCTGATTGAGAAGAAACGCAGAGGACTTGGAAAACCGGATATTATCTATGTGAAAAATTTTGCCACGCTAGGGGAACCAACGAAGAAAATGCCTACGAATACAGATGTTTCCACAGGAGTTCAGGGATTGAACTTCCAGAGTTCCAAAGATTATACTTCCAGAAGTTCAGAAATTGAACTTCAAGAGGTTCAAAATGCAGACTTCCAGAAGTCTAAAAACCATACTTCAAGAAGTACAATAGCTGAACCTGCGGAAGTTCAAAATGCAGACCCTAATTATACTAACTATAATCAGACTAACCAGAATAATACTGATTCGAGTTATACCAATCTTATCAATCAATCTGACAGTGAGCCGGAAAGAGAGATGGATGCGATGGAGGATGCCAATGCCTATATGGAAATCATCAAAGAGAATATCGAGTATGAACATCACATGAAATACGGCAGGTGGCAGGACAAGGGATTGTATGAGGAATTATTTGAGGTTATCTGTGAGATTGTATGTGTGAAGCGTAAGACCGTAAAGATTGGCGGAAATGATTATCCGTATGAGCTTGTGAAGTCAAAATTTCTGAAACTGAACAGTTCTCACTTGGAGTATGTGATAAGCTGTATGCAGGAAACGACTACGAAGATTACGAATATCAAGGCGTACATGGTAACGGCTCTTTATAATGCACCCTCAACGATGAATCATTACTATCAGCAGGAGGTGCAGCACGATATGTATGGAGGTGGATGGAGTGAAAAGGGGATTGTTTAAGATTGTGCTTCCGGCAGCACTGCTTGCGGCATGGATGATGACCTGTTATCCTGTGTGTAACAAAACGGATGGATTTGATGTATTCCTTTACTGGATACTGGTCGGATGTCCTTATGGATTACGGAAAATGTGTATGATTCTTGTGCCAAAGAATTTCGGGATTGCAGGAAGTATGGGAATATTGGCGTTAAACTGTGTTGTTGGAGGTCTGATCGGCGGGGTGGTGGCAATCTGGAGAATGGTTACGGTACTTGCGGAGATAATAAAGGCAATAAGGAATTACTTCTGGACACGATGTCCAAAGGTACAGAATCCGGAAAACAATAAAAAAGGCATTGTTAACCAAGTTTAACAACACCTTTAATCGCTATCCGGAACGTATTCCATTATATCTTCAATCCGGCAGTCGAGAATCTGGCAAAGCCTGTTTAAGATAAGCGTTTTTACAACGAGGTTCTGTCGAAGCCGCTGAAGCTGAGCTTTATCAATACCATAATCTTTGATGAGCTGGTATTGGCTGATGCCTTTTTCCTTTAGCGTATGCCAAAGTGGGTCATATTTAATCATTTGGTCAACTCCTCTCCACACTTGTATTTTAAGTGTAGGAAACGTATAATAATATGGTGCGTGTACGCACCATAAAACATACAGGAGAGTGAACAATGGAGCATAATTATTTTAAGGATCAGTTATATGAAGTCTTGGAGGAGAATGACGAGGTTTTAGAGATTGCAGATATAGACACCCATGATACCGCTAACATTTTCACAATAAAAACAAAAGATGGAAGTGTTTTTGAGATAGAAACTCGGAAAATTGAATAAGAGGTAACACAGTGCCTCATGACAGGAGGTTCACGATTGTGGAGAAAAGCTATATTACAGAAATAGAACAGGAAAAATGCAGAAAGGTTGCCAAAGCCTATGCGGAACTGTATGAGATAGAAAATATTGTAGTATTGGATGTTGGAAGATTCGGGTTTGTGAAGCTGCAATATTACAGACCGCCTCACGGTTTTGATGATGTGATAACCTTTACGGACAGCCGCAGTATGTTTGAGAACTTATGGGAAGAATGGTTTGATACAAAGCTTTATTTGCTGGCAAAGGGAACACCGATGTTGGAAATGGGTTATGATGAGATTTTCAAATGTCTGCCGGAAGAAAAGCAAAGAGAGCTTACAGGGCAGAAAGCGGTATTTGCTAAATTAGCAGAAATGGAACTGAACTAAATACAGCGTCAGGGCAGTTATGAGTCGAAAGATTTGCAGCTGCTCTTTTTTTATTACTTCTGGACACGATGTCCAGAGGTGGAAAGGAGCAACATGGAATCATTAAGAGATGTAAAAAGAGTTATGGAGCGTGAGATACAGAAAGGAAGCTGCCCGTTGCAGTTTGAACGGCTGGAATTTGGGGAAAAGCCGTTTCATTTTATTGAATCGGAAGAAAAACTGAATGAGGTACTTTCGTATCTGCTTCGGATGGGGGAATATAGCGGCTATACGGTACATCTGGTAGGAAACAACGTATATATGGATTTGGATATGCTGTGCAGGAAAATCCAGTTTAAGCGTACCCGTACTGGTGTTGAACGAAGTGAGATATATCGGAAAATCCAAAGATATAAGAATAAATTAAAGCCGGATTAGTGTATGATTTGTGATATGTTTCAGAAGATAATATAACGTCTTGCGCAATGCAAGCGTTCATTGCTTGCTATTGCGAAATATCATTGATAAAATCAGCACCAGAAAGGAGGAATTGTTTTGAACCAGGAACAGGCGGATACTACAACAGGAAAGCAAATTCGTCATCTGCGAACACAAGCGGGAATGACACAGGAAGAACTGGCAGGAGAATTGAATGTTACCCGGCAGGCACTATCGAATTGGGAGAGAGACATTAATGAGCCTGACTTGAATACGCTGCAGAAGATTTGCTTTTTATTTGGCGTCCATATGGACGATTTTGCTAAGGAGGTAATAACAAAAATGGAAACAGAGGTAATGACGAAAATGGAAGCATATGAAAAAAATGAGAAAAGACGATTTAATAAGTACGATATGGCAATCGGGCTTTTTTATGCCGTTGGTATATTTCTTGGCATTGGCATTTTCTTTGTTGGCGGCTTTATGACAATGTCGGGTGCAGGATGGGGAGCATCACTGTTTGGCGGCGGCTGTTTTGCTCTTGTATTTGGATTGTTATTCCACGCAATTATTACATTGAGAAGAAATGACAAATGATGACATATTCTGCTTTCTAAAAAAGGAGCGCTCCTGTACGGCAGAATAAGCCGCAATTTTGCAGGGAAAGGAGGTGAATCTGGTGCCACAGATGGTGGAAATGCTATATCGACCAATCGAGTATCTTGAAATAGATACCAATCTGTTTTCGTCTTTTATACGCAGACAGATTGTGGAGGACTGGTGGTACAAGGCGGGTGGACAATGGACTGTCAAAAGGGCCCCATTTATTGATGATTGGAGTGAAACTGACTACCTTTCTCTTGTACAACACTTAAGAAATACAATTCGTATGGGCGGCGTTGTGCTTGGCGCATTTTCGGATGGAAAACTAAAAGGGTTTGCTTCCGTTGAAGGTACTCTGCTTGGCTACGGGAAGCAGTATGAGGATTTGTCAAAACTTCACGTTTCACAGGACAAGCGCGGTGTAGGCATTGGCCGGAACTTGTTTATGGAAGCGAAGGAATATGCTAAGAAATTTGGCGCAAAAAAACTATATATATCAGCAAATTCGGCAGTTGAAACGCAAGCCTTTTATAAAACTATGGGATGCGTTGAAGCATTAGAATACAACAAGCTTTATGTCGAAAATGAACCATATGATTGTCAGCTTGAATATACACTGATTTAATGGAGATTCCGATTTGATGAACCAGAAAATAGAAAATTTTGGAGGAAAACAAATGTTACGACCAAAAGAAGTAGTAAATAAATGGGTAGATGCTTTTAACGGCCACGATGTGGATGCAATCGTGAGCCTGTACCACGATAACGCAACCAACCATCAGGTGACCAATGATCCCGTGGTAGGGATAAAGGCAATAAGAGAAATGTTCACAACAGAATTTGCCACAGCCGATATGACAGCTATTGTGGAAAATATATTTGAAGATGGACAGTGGGCAATCTTGGAATGGAAAGACCCGCTGGGGCTGCGTGGATGCGGCTTCTTCCATGTAGTGAGTGGTAAAATCCTGTTCCAGAGAGGCTATTGGGATAAGCTGTCCTTTTTGAAGCAGCACAATTTACCGATTGAATAGATGCAGGAAAAGGGAAACATAGCATGGAATATCAAACATTAGAAAAGACAGATACATTCTGTTTGTATCAGGCATTTAGAAAGGCGTTTTCGGATTATCAGGTGCCGGTTGATATGCCATATGAAGCCTTTGAGACGAATCTCAAAAGAAACGGTTATATGCCCGGTATGTCGGTTGGAACTTTTGAGCATGGAGAACTGACAGGCATCGTTTTAAATGGTGTGCGGTATTGGAAGGGAGAAAAGACCATCTACGACCTTGGAACTGGAGTGATTCCTGCTTTTCGAAAAAGAGGAATTACAAAGAACATGCTGAACATGGTACAAACCATATGCCAGGATAATGGTATAAGCAGGTATCAGTTGGAGGTAATTCAGGAAAATACGGCCGCAGTCGATCTGTATAAAAAACAAGGCTTTCAGGTTATGCGCAGTCTGAATTGTTACATGACAGAAAGAAGCGAAAGGAAATCTGATGAAAGCAGGCAGTGGCAGATTTTTCCTTCGAAGGCACTTACACCGGAACAGTGGGTGTGTGTGAAAAGCTTTTGGGACTATTTGCCATCCTGGCAAAATTCTATGGATTCTGTATGCGCCATAGCGGATTCATTTGCCTGTATTCTTGCCGAAATATCCGGAAAGCTGATCGGCTATGGAATGATAAACAAAGCAACCGGTGATGTTGTTCAGCTGGCGGTAAAGTCAGAATATCGCAGGCTGGGCGTAGCCACAGACATCATGTGGTATTTGCAGGAGCAAACTGGAAGTCATAAGATAAAAATGCTTAACATAGATGAGCGGGATGAGGCTTTGAATATGTTTCTGAAACAATCGGGATTCAGAGTGTTTGTAAAACAGTACGAAATGGAGAAGAAGCTATGAACACATTGAAAATTGCTCTGTTACAGATAATTCCAAATGCTGCCTTGTCTGAAAATTTGAAAAATGGCATGGAAGCCTGTAAAAAAGCAAAGCGTATGGGGGCAGATATTGCCTTATTCCCTGAAATGTGGAGCAATGGATACCGTATATATGACCGCCCTTTGGAAGAATGGACAGCCGAAGCAATTTCCCTTGAAGACGATTTTGTGATTTCGTTCGGGAAACTTGCGAAAGAACTGAATATGGCGATTGCAATTACTTTACTTGAACGGTATGACGGCGCCCCGCGCAATACGATGGTTCTGTTTGACCGGTTTGGAACGCCCAAACTTACTTATGCAAAGGTTCACACCTGTGATTTTGATGTAGAGAAAAATCTGACCCCAGGGGATGATTTCTATGTCTGCTCTCTTGATACAGCCTGTGGAGAGGTGCAGGTTGGCGGTATGATTTGTTACGACAGGGAATTTCCTGAAAGCGCAAGGATACTCATGCTCAAAGGTGCGGAGCTGATTCTGGTTCCCAATGCCTGCCCAATGGAAATCAACCGTCTTTCGCAGCTTCGGGCAAGAGCCTTTGAAAATATGCTTGCGATTGCAACCTGCAATTATCCCGCCGCCGTCCCCGACTGCAACGGAGGTTCCAGTGTTTTTGACGGAGTGGCTTATCTGCCGGATATGGAGAATTCAAGAGATACCTGCATTTTGCAGGCTGACGGACGTGAGGGGATTTTTGTTGCAGAACTGGATTTGGAGCAGCTTCGCAGCTACCGTGAAAAAGAGGTACACGGGAACGCTTACCGGCATCCTGAAAAGTACGGGATTTTGCTTGATACGGGAAGAAACCAACCGTTTATCAGAGCGGATTACAGGGCGTAATTTTGTCAGAGAAAATAAGCAGTGAAAATGAGATTGAGATTTGCGCTGTTGTCAACGGGCATATCGTGGGAACTGCCGGTATGAGCCCTGCGGCGAAGGAGAAAAAGTTATTTTGCAGAAAGAGGATATTATGCAGTATTCAAAGGAAGAAAGTAAAGCAATATGGAATCAAAACGCTGAATTTTGGGATTGTGCAATGGGGGATGAATCAAATGATTTTCACAGAGAAGTTGTCCGTCCCAAAGTAACAGAGCTTTTAAGACCTGATCCAACAGACTATATTTTGGACATTGCCTGTGGAAATGGGAACTATTCTGCATATCTTGCAGAAAAAGGTGTCTCTGTTTTGGCTTTTGATTATAGTGAGAAAATGGTTGAACTGGCAAAAAAACGCCAAAAACGATATGCTGATAACATCGAGTTTTGTGTAGCAGACGCTACGGATGAAATAAGCCTGATGGCATTAAAAAGAAACAAGCCATTTACAAAAGCAGTTTCCAATATGGCGGTCATGGATATTACAGATATTAAGCCGCTTTTTACCACCGTTTATAAATTGATTGAGGATCACGGAGTGTTTGTATTTGCGACACAGCACCCCTGTTTTGTGACGCTTACAGAAAAATACATGACACCGCACAGCTATTACGATATTGCGATTGAAGGACAGCCGCAAAAGCAATGTTACTATCATCGTTCTTTGCAGGATATTTTTAATCTGTGTTTTGATATCGGCTTTGTCATTGACGGATTTTACGAAGAATGCTATTTCAATAAAGAAATGCCGGATATAATCATTGTCAGAGCCATAAAAATTGAGAAGTAAATAGCAGATTTATTTCCCGTTTTGTGCCTCCATCGTTCTGTGCTGTTTCATTTGGTCGTGAAGGAGGCTCATTGGATCGGACGAAATTTATATGGAGGAATATATCTGGTGCAGTACACAAAAAAACTTTTATTGAAAAATAACAAGGAATGCCTGCTCCGGAATGCGGTTGGAGCAGACGCCGAAGAAATACATAACCTTTTCAACCTGACCCATGCGCAGACAGACTTTTTATGTACCTATCCGGATGAGAATTTGTTTGACATCTCGCAGGAACAAAAAATTTTGTCAGAGAAAATAAGCAGTGAAAATGAGATTGAGATCTGTGCTGTTGTCAACGGGCATATCGTAGGAACTGCTGGTATGAAACCTGTGGGGAAAAAGGATAAGGTCAAACATCGTGCGGAGTTTGGAATCAGCATTGAAAAAAGCTGTTGGGGACTTGGAATTGGCAGGGCTTTATTGGCGTCCTGTATTGCGTGTGCCAAGAAAGCAGGATACAGTCAGCTTGAACTGAACGTAGTTGCTGAAAATGAAAGAGCAATATTGATGTATGAAAGAGCAGGATTTGTTGAATACGGCAGAAATCCAAAAGGCTTTCGTTCCCGCACAGCCGGGTTTCAGGAAGTTTTATCCATGAGGTTAGAACTGGAATAATAAATCCTTGCGTTTTTAAGGATTAAATGATATAATAACTTCAGTCCAAAAAAAGGAGTAAAAAAATATGCGGCAATGTATTCTTAGATAAAACGATAATCGAATAGTGGGAAATAAAAATCAGATGTCCCTTACTCATAGGGGCTTGATTTTTTGTACCTAATTTAAGAATACTTTTGCCTTTATCAATTTTGACATATTTAAGGATGAACAGCAGACACCATCAGGCGTATGCTGTCATTGTGTATGTCCGCAGTTTATATCCCCGGTGGTAAAAGTATGTTACTGCCGGGGATTTTTATGCCCTTTCGGGCTGTAAAGGAGGACAATCACATGAAAATCATTAACATTGGTATTCTTGCTCATGTAGACGCAGGAAAAACAACTTTAACGGAAAGCCTTTTATATGTCAGCGGAGCGATTGCACAGCAAGGCAGTGTGGATAAAGGGACAACAAGAACGGACACAATGGCTTTAGAACGCCAAAGGGGAATTACGATTCAGACAGCAGTTACCTCTTTTGAGTGGAATGATTATAAAATCAATATCGTGGACACTCCTGGTCATATGGACTTTCTGGCGGAGGTGTACCGCTCTTTAGCTGTACTTGACGGGGCAATTTTAGTTATTTCTGCCAAAGACGGCGTACAGGCACAAACAAGAATCTTATTTCATGCACTTCAGGAAATGAATATTCCGACCATTATTTTTATAAATAAAATCGACCAAAACGGAATTGATTTGCAGCGTGTTTATCAAGACATTCGTGAAAAACTAACCGACGATATGATTGTTATGCAGGAGATTTCCATATCTCCTGATATATCAATAAAAGCTATTTCTGATGCAGAAAAATGGGATATTGTAATTGCAGAGAATGATGAACTATTAGAGAGATACATCGCAGGGGATTTTTTGGATCCCCACGAATTAGAATGTGAAATGCGTCGGAGAACCAGACGCTGTTCTTTATATCCTGTTTATCATGGAAGTGCAAAGGGCAATATTGGAACAGAAAACCTGATTAAAATGATTACAGAAACATTCTTCACAGAAACAGAAAACAGGCCATCTGAACTATGTGGGTATGTTTTTAAGGTTGAGCATACAGAGCAAAAAAAACGGCTAGTCTACCTGCGTCTGTATCAGGGGACACTGCGTTTACGAGATACGCTCCTGCTGTCAAAAAAGAAAAAAGTAAAAATAACGGAAATGAGTATTCCTGCAAATGGAGAAATGATTCCGGCAGACTATGCCTGTCCGGGAGAAATTGTTGTTTTAACAAATGATATCATGGAGTTGAACAGCGTTTTGGGAAATGAGAACCTTTTGCCACGAAAAGAACAGCTTGACAATCCGATTCCCTTGCTTCGGACAGCGGTTACACCTCAAAAGACAGAGCAAAGAGAAATGCTATTGAACGCTCTCACAGAAATTGCAGATACAGACCCGCTGTTACACTTTGAAATTGATACAGTTACCCATGAGATTATTCTGTCTTTTTTGGGAAAGGTACAGTTGGAGATTATTTACTCGCTTCTGGAAGAAAAATATCATTTAGAAGTAAAAATGAACGAGCCTTCTGTTATTTATTTGGAAAGGCCATTAAAAAAAGCAGAGGATACCATTCATATTGAAGTGCCGCCCAATCCGTTTTGGGCTTCGATCGGACTGGAGATTACGCCGCTTCCGATTGGAAGCGGAATCCAATATGAGAGCAAAGTTTCACTTGGCTATCTGAACCAGAGCTTTCAAAATGCGGTTATGGAAGGTGTCCGGTACGGACTGGAGCAAGGTCTGTATGGGTGGGAGGTTACGGACTGCAAAATTTGTTTTCGATATGGTGTTTATTATAGTCCGGTCAGCACTCCTGCAGATTTCCGGCTTCTCGCCCCGATTGTATTAGAACAGGCGTTAAAAAAGGCAGGAACACAGCTTTTGGAGCCATACCTTTCCTTTACACTTTATGCACCACAGGAATATCTTGCGAGAGCTTACAATGATGCGCCAAAATATCATGCAGTCATTGAGCGTGTTTCCCAGAAGAACGATGAGGTAATCCTGGCGGGAGAAATTCCAGCCCGCCATATCGGGGAATATCGAAGAGATCTGAATGATTATACAAATGGGAGAAGTGTTTGCCTGACAGAAATAAAAGGATATCAGGAAACGTTGGAAGAGCCGGTGTTCCAGCCCCGCCGTCCGAATGATCGGCTGGATAAGGTTCGGCATATGTTTCAGAAAATATCCTGATTCTTGCGCAATGCAAGTGCTCATTGCTGGCTATTGCGAAACATCCCTGATAAAATCAGAATCAGAAAGATTGTGAAGGGATGGGAGGAAACATGGATATATCAACACTGAGCAATTACTTTGAACTTTATGGAGGAATGGCGATCTTCCTTGTTGTACTTCTGGAATATATGAATCTTCCGGGATTTCCGGCAGGGATTATTCTGCCACTTGCAGGAATTTATGCAGCACACGGAGGGTTAAATCTGTTCCTGGCGATTGCGATTTCAGTTTTAGCCGGAGAAGTTGGGAGCTGGATCTTGTATTTTCTGGGAATGTACGGTGGAAATGCTTTTATGAATATGTATCTGAAAAGGTTTCCAAAACACAAGCCAGCGGTTGAGCACACGTTTGATTTAATCCGGAGGAACGGTTTTTATGGAATTTTCATCAGTAAGTTGATTCCGATGGTCAGAACCTTGATTTCTATTCCAGCGGGCGTATTAAAAATGGAGTTTGTGAAATATTCGATTGCTTCGTTTTTGGGAATAACTCTTTGGAATACCCTCTTCGTGGGAGCTGGCTATATCATTGGAGAACCTGTTCTGAACATAATCACAAGGGGGTGAAAACATGCGGATTGCCATGATGACAAATAACTACAAGCCATTTGTTGGCGGCGTTCCCATTTCGATTGAGCGGCTTGCTGACAGTTTGAGGGATTTAGGGCATACGGTATATGTCTTTGCACCGGATTATAAATCTCCGATGGATGATGATGCATATACATTTCGCTTTCCAACAATGAAACACAAGATTGCCGGAGCGATTCCTGTTCCAAATCTGATTTACAGCTATGTGAAGAAAACGATTTCAACACTTCATATTGATTTGATTCACGTTCATCATCCGTGGATGATTGGAAATGTGGCAACACGGATTGGAAAGGAATTTCATATTCCCGTAGTGTTTACATACCACACAAGATATGAACAGTATCTGCATTATTTGAAGCCCTTTGGATATTTGCAGAATCAGGCAGGTCAGGGAAACCGAATGGCGGCATCCATCCTTGATTTTGCACAGCGGCAAGTCATTCAACGCTATCTGAATAACTTTCTTGAAAAATGTGATATGGTTTTTGCCCCGACAAAATCTATACAAGATTATTTGAAACCTTTTCACATAGATACGCCAATTAATATTGCACCCACAGGACTGCCTCATGTCTGCTTTGAAAAACATATCGAAGCAACTGACATCCGAGAAAAATATTTGCAAGGGAAACAATACCTGTTCTGTACGGTTTCGAGATTAGCGAAAGAAAAAAATCTTCCTTTTCTGCTACGAGGGGTTGCTGCTGTGAAAGAGCAGTTAGGAGATATTTTCAATCTGCTTATTTTGGGAGACGGGCCAGAGAAAGAAAATCTGATGGCTCTGTCCCGAACTTTGAATATTGACAGAAATGTATTTTTCGTTGGGGAAGTACCAAATCAGAAAATATCATCTTATCATCAGGCGTGTGACTTGTTTCTGTTTTCATCAAAATCAGAGACACAGGGAATTGTGCTTTTAGAGGCAATGGCAGCGTATCTCCCAGTCTTTGCTATTCGTGCAACCGGAGTATCAGATGTTGTTAATGGCAAAAATGGTGTGTTGTCATCAGACTCCTTAGCTGAATGGGTAGAGAACTTAATTTCGATTTTGCAAAATCCTGCTGTACTTATAAAAATGAAAAGTTCTGCTCGTAACACTGCCCTCTTATATGATGAAAAGATTATTGCCAACCAGATTTTGGAGCGTTACACATACTTGAAAATGAGCTATGAGGCAGAACATTGTTTGATGCTACACTTAAATGGAACAAGTCAAACAGAAAGAGGGTGGAATATTGAAGATAAATCAAGAATGGATTTGTTGTCCGATTTGCGGAAGTAAAACAAGAATACGGGTTCGAGAAGACACTGTTTTAGAAAACTTTCCCCTCTATTGCCCAAAGTGTAAATTGGAAAGTCTGATAGAAGTGAAAAAAATAAAAGTAAAAGTCATCAAAGAGCCAGACGCAAAGACGCAGAGCCGATGAATTTGTGGAAAATCACAGTTCATCGGCTTTCCTTTTTTGAAATAAGAAAACCAATAGATTCACAAGGAGTCTATTGGCTTTCTTACAGAGTGGGATGATTTTGCTTACGCAGCAAATCAAGCAAGTAACGAACCATAGGCAATAAATCAGCAGCTTCCTGTTCCGTACAGTCATTTAACTGAGTTAGGAGCTTCTGGAGATTTGGTTGTTGGTTATTACTGGCTGGATAGAAAATTTTATCGGCTGGTATCTTCAGATATGTAATTAAGGGATACAGTATTTCAAATTTTGGATTACCACGCCCAGCTTCAATGTTAAGTATGGTGCGGGTATCCAGATTGAGAGTTTCAGCCAATTTTTCCTGTGAAAGTCCGAGTTCTGTGCGGGCTTCACGCACTGCGATGGCAAGAGCCTGTTTCATATTATCCTGCATTATAATTCACCTCGATAGTAGTTTACATTACATATTATCCTGCGTGAATTACAACAAAATACACTATAAATATGGAGTACAATACATGGAATGGAAATATAGAAAAAAACATAAGAAAAGAATATTGAATAGAATTGTGGCAGAGGCTTACTACACACATCAAGGTGTATCGCAAAGAAGTAAAAAACTTCAATGCGGTACACCTTTTTTGATGGGGAAATCAGAGCATGGTGGAGTCCTTTTCCGGCTTGCGGTTTAAGGTCTGTTCCTGTTCCGGAGTTCGGTCAAGGTACTGGTTCAGATTATCCAGTTTTCGGTTAAGTGCCTGAATGTCTTTTTCAGCAGACTTATAAGTTTTCTGCAAGACTTCTTTCTTGGCATACAGAGCATTGTAATCACTGCGGAGCTTATCGACATCAAGACTTTTTAAGCTGATTCCGAAGCGTTTCAGCATATTTTCGGCACCGTCATGGAGCAGAAGTTCTGTTTCATGGTGGCGGAGATAAGCGTCCGGGTCTTTCGATTTCCGGTAACGGATGTGATAGATATGATTGGTCTGGTATTGTTCAGCGTATTTCAATATCTGTCCTAATTCCTTTAACTGGCGTTCTGTTTCCACAAGACTGCTCCGTGCGGTTTTTGCAAGAACAGATTTGCTTTCAATCTGTTTTTCAAGCTCGATGATAGAACCAGCCTTACTGTAACTGCTGGCAGCAATTTTCAGATTTTCAATCGCTGCCCAATGCTGCAGCCCGGGACTTTGTGTGAACTTTTCTTCCGAGGTGTCAATGAGCCTTTTGGAGGAATAGTCCTTGATGAGTGGCTTCTTTCGGGCAGGGAATGGGACACGCTTCTGCGTCTGTGTCAGAACCTTTGCTTCTAGCCGTTCCTTGATTCGCTCTTTGGTGTATTCAGCACCTAAAGACTTTGTGCTGCCACGAACAAAATGCTCCCGATCAAGGGGACGGAAGGAGATGTATTTTAAGGTGTTTTCTCCAAAAGATTCGCCTTTGATTTCATAGCCTTTTGCCCGTATCAGATCAATACACTCCTCATAGGTATCGGCGGTCTGGATTGCTTCATCAATGTCCTGTTTGAGCTTGTTTTTCCATGAATTGCCGTTCCTGCCGGATGACCATTCCTTGTAGCTTTTGCCACGCTGGTTTGTGGGAGAAATAACGGATAACTGATGCTCGGAACACAACTCATCATTCAGGCGGCGGATATGGTAATAGGTCTGTTTGCAGTCATGATATTTTTCGTGATTTACATTATCCGCAGCACAGAAAATGATGTGGTTATGAACGTGTCCTTTGTCAATGTGAGTGGAAACGATGTAAGAATATTTCCCCTCTAATAGTTTGTCGGCAAGCTCTATGCCGATCTGGTGTGCTTCCTTATAAGATACTTCTCCCGGAGCGAAAGCCTGTATCAGATGAAAGGCTTTGTTCGGGTCAGCCTGATTGGTCTTTGACAGGGCAAATTTGAAGTCAAAAGCAGCGGTTTCGGGACTGCACCCAAAGGAAGAAATGAGGATACTTTCATCCGTTTTTGCAGGATTGCAGATATAGTTTACTGCCTTATGGACGGTTGCTTGGATAGCATGGATTTTTGTGATTGCCATACCTGTTTCATCAGCTCCTTTACTTCTTTTACATCGGCTTTATAGACGTTGCCAGTAGCGTTCATTCGTTTGGCAATCTGGTTCAGATTGTTGCCGATACGGGCGAGAGTGGTGTTGTATTCCCGCAGGTGTTCGTAGTTTACATCATAGACATAGCCGTACAAAATCAGGTTTCGGATAAATGCAGATTTGCTTTTCATACCGGAGATTTTCCATTTCTGCTCTAAGATGTATTGCTCGTCATCACTGAGATAGATTTTTAATTCATTTTGTCTTTCTCGGTTAGCCATAGTAGTACCTTGCCTTTCATTATTGTATAGAAAATTTTGAAATATGCCGTATCCGGCGGGGAGTGTTTTTGCTTTTAGAGGGGGACAGGGGGATATGCCCCATGCAAGCCAATTTCTGCAAGCTTTCACTTGGGAGAAACTTGCGGAAATGGTGCCTGTGAGGGAACACAGGCAGTGCTTGCTATTCTACTGCAAATTGCCCGTAGGGAATTTGCGTGAGCAATGAGGCAAGCGAGGCTGCTTGCAGACTCATTTGCCGAATGCCGCAACAATTTTGCTGACAAGCAAAATCGGCGTGTTGCGTGAGCTTAGGCGAGCATTTTGCAACACAGTAGGGCGTTGCCGCCCTTATCACGGATAGCTTTGGCAATCCGGCTTCGCAGTCTGGCAGAAGCAATAAAAAAACTGCCACGGCTCATAAGGGCGTGAATTGCCCGCAAAAGCTCCATAGCAGTTTGTGTGAGTTTTTACTGTTTTTTGATTTTATCCATGAGAATTTTATCAACTGGAAAGAGGAAAGTCAACAGGGCAGGAAGAAAGTTGCGGAATTTAATTAAAGAAACTTTTTTTAATATGAAAGGTTTTTTCCGGTTCGTTTTTTACAATGAGATTGGAGAATCAGCAGAGAGGAGGTGGAGCATGAATACAGCGGATCGCAGAAATGAGATTGTCGGCATTTTATCTGTCAGACGGCGTACTACGGCAAAGGAATTGGCAGATGAATTTGGTGTTACGGTTCGGACGATACAAAACGATATTCAGGCTCTATCTCCCGGCTTTCCAATCTATACAAAGCAGGGAGGGGACGGAGGAATTTTTATCAGAGAAGATTATAGACCCTATACGAATTCCCTTGCTCCACTGGAATTAAAAGTCTTATGTGAGCTGTATGGACAAACAGAGGGAATACATAAGAGAGTTTTGCTGCAACTTCTCCGCAAATATGGACCGGATAAACTGCAACTCTAATCTTGTCATTCTTGTAAAGCACATAATTTTATAGAACGTTCATAGCAGACGGAAGTGTGATTATGTGCTTTTTGGACTGATAAGTCCAGAGTTGATTTTATCCCAAAACAGGCGGGAGCCTGTAAGTGAACCTTGACAATTACATAAGCAAATGCGTACAGGACGTGTGGAATATGTGGAGCCGCTTTGCGGATACGCCATGAGATACCTGCTTTCTATTGTGGGAAAGTGCATACGAGGGAATATCGAAAACTGATATAGAAGTTAAGGTGTGGAGCGAGGAATATCCGGCATAAATGTGTAGCAGTTACACGGAGGCGTTGATACATATTTTTGATAATGATACTTCCGGCTTAGTCCGGTCAGATAGAATGACGGTGCGATACCGATGTGGGCAGTGTAATGAACTGCCAACTGTACGGATTTTTTTCATATCTTCTGATAAAAGCATAGCTGTTTAGCAGATGTGTTTTTATTGGCAGATATGCCATAACCATAGCAAGAGAAAAGGAACACACTTTGAAAAGGTAGGTGGAAAAATGCAGGCAAAAGTGAACACAAAGAATTTTATAAGGTATGACGAGGGTGCAGAAAGATATTCTATGAGTAAACATAGTTTTATGAAATTGGCACAGGATGCTCGTGCTGTTTATAAGATCAATCGTATCACACTTGTGAATGTGAAGATTTTTGAGGAATATTTGGAGTCTTTTCGGGCATAGGCAAAGTGAGAAAGAGGAAAATGAATTATTGTATATCAAAAAGTGTTGACTTTCTGATATACAAGTAGTAAAATGTAATCAGATTATGAAAGGCAGGTGTTGACGGGTGGCAAGAACGGGTAGACCTAAGTTAGAAAATCCGAGAAGTGAAGGCGTGTTCATCCGTCTTACGAAGGATGAGCATACAGATATAACAGAATATGCCAGCACTCATGATCTGACTATAACACAGACACTTGTTCAAGGATTCAAAAAGCTACAAGAGCAGGAGAACGACGAGAACAAGTAATGGCATTTGTGACCTCTTTCTTATTAGGAGAGGAAGGTGTTACATGATGTCAAAGTCAAGAAAAGATTCAAAAGGCAGAGTATTAAGGAAAGGCGAGAGTCAGAGAAAAAACGACGGAAGGTATATCTACCAATACACTGACCCGGCTGGTAAAAGGCGTGTTGTTTATGCAAATGACCTTTTGGAGCTGAGGGAAAAGGAAAAAGAGCTTGTTCGCAATCAGTTAGATGGTCTTGAAAGTTATTGCAGTGGAAAGACTACTTTGAATTATGCGTTTGACAGGTATATTTCAACGAAATATGATTTGAAAGAGCAGACACGGGTAAATTACAAATATATGTATGACCGTTTTGTCAGAGATACTTTTGGAAAAAGAATTATCAGTGATATAAAGTATTCTGATGTGAAATTCTTTTACTATTCGTTGATGAATATATCGGGTTTGCAGCCGAATACCCTGGATAATATCCATACGGTTCTGCATCCCACTTTTCAAATGGCGGTTCGAGATGATGTGATACGCAATAATCCGGCTAGTGGTGTAATGGCGGAAATCAAAAAGACGAACGGAAAGAATAAGGGCATAAGACACGCACTTACATTGGAACAACAGAGAGCATTTTTAAATTATGTATCGAATAATCCGGTGTATTGCCATTGGCTGCCATTGTTTACGGCACTTTTTGGAACTGGATGTCGTATAGGAGAAATGATTGGACTGCGTTGGGAGGATTTAGATTACGAGAATAGAACCATTAGTATCAACCATGCAGCTATCTATCGAGTAATGGAGAATGGAAAGAGTGAATTTCATATTTCTTCGCCAAAGACGGAAGCAGGAGTGCGTATTATTCCAATGATGCAGGCTGTGGAGCAGGCATTTAAGGATGAGTACGAAGCACAGAAAGAAACAGGTTTTAATGTGCAGGTGGTTGATGGAATGAGTGGATTTATTTTTTGCAATAAAGATGGAATTATTCATAAACCCAGTGTAATTAACAGTGCAATCAAAAGAATTTACGAAGCCTACAATGCCGAAGAAATTATTAAGGCAAAACGGGAGAACAGACGCCCGATACTGATTCCACATTTTTCGTGTCATCATATCCGACACACATTTTGCACAAGATTTTGTGAAAACGAAACAAATCTGAAAGTGATCCAGAGTATTATGGGTCATGCAAACATTGAAACAACAATGGACATTTATGCGGAAGCAACGGATGCGAAGAAAAAGGAAGCAATCAAAGCTCTGGAAAACAATAGTGATATATTTTAGGAAGAAGTCCTTGAAAGAGGATAGTTTCCAAAGTATACATGACATCAAAAAAGTCAAAGTACATCAAAATAACATTAAATTCATGGATTTTGGTGGACAAATATGGATTCACATTATATAATGGAAAACGCTTGAAACCGCTGATTTCTACTTATATGGACTAATGTGGATTATGGCTGGTTAAGTTCCCGACGATGAAGTCTATTGATAAGTAAGAATGCAGGAAAATCAAGGGTTTCAGCACTTGGATATACTAAAATATATAGTTGGTCAAGGGGTTTTGACCAAGATTTGACCAATTTTTGGCATAGTCAAAAAAAGATTAGTACGGGTTAGTACAGATTGCTTAGTCTGAAAAATTAAAGATTGTATTACTTAGAGGACATTTTCTAAAGAAATTTAGAAGATGTCCTCTTTTTGCGTTATAGGAGCAACTGAAATAGCGAAAGGAGATTAATATGGAGCACACAAAGACATATCAGGAATTTAAGAAGAATGGTAATACAAAATTTGTAAGGTATAGCGAAGGAGCAGAAATGTATCATATGAGCGTATCAAAGTTTATGCAAATGGCTAAGGACGCCAAGGCAATTTATAAGTTAGGTCAGTTAGTACTTGTGAATTTGAAGATATTTGATGAGTACATTGAGACATTCCACATAGTTGATGATGAATTTTATAAGTAGGTGAAAAGGATGGTAACACAATTACAGCCGGATGTTAGGGCTTACCTACATGGTGCAGAGGTAATAAAAAGATACATAAGGGTCGAAGCGGTGGCTCAGGAATATGGATTGAGTGTTGAAGAAACTGAATATATTGCTAAGGCGGCAGGTTCTTTATACAAGCTTACCCGTATTCATTTAGTAAAAAAGGAAAGGCTACAGCGTGGATCTGCCAATTTCTAACGGATATTATGTTTCAGAGACACAGGCACCATATGCATATATCAGAAACAGCAAAGATGTGTACAGCTTCAATTTCAATGTATTACCTGAAACACAGGCAAAGGCATCATTCAGCCACACATTTGTAAATGACAGAACTACAGCAAAGATTCATATCTACAAGGTAGACAAGGAATCAGGC